>Ga0325414_1003659_pt1 | contig 16036 bp, 11 predicted proteins | sample PopdelMetagenome_8_FD_206183 | JGI IMG/M metagenome (GOLD analysis project Ga0325414, IMG submission 206183) | Populus deltoides microbial communities from Bellville, Georgia, United States - Leaf-PdKOR-R3 | ecosystem: Host-associated > Plants > Phyllosphere > Phylloplane/Leaf | place: USA...
AATGAGATTTTTAATCAACAGTTCGTGGATTGTACACTTCTTTAACTATATCTTGTCTGGTAAAATTAGATCTCAGAATATTTTCCAAATTGTCGTGAAAACAGCCTTTCATTTTACCATTTCATTGTGTTTTTATTACTTTCTGATTGTTACCGAATAAATGTTTTGATCGATTTTTTTTTTTATCAACTTCAAGGCCTGCATTTTATCATTATCAGTTGACTAGTCGGTTTGTGTAAAAATTCGTTCGTAAATTATTATTTTATTAAATGAAAAAATCACTTTAGTTCATTACTCGAATCAATTTTCTCAAAAAAAAAAAAACAAAGAAAATTTCATAGTTGTTTTGATTCTAACTTTAATTTGAAATTTAGCAATAAAAAATAAAAATAAAAATAAAAATAAAAAAGTAATCAACATGGCTAACTATAAAATCCAGTTGAGGATCGATGTTGTCAACTTAACAATGATTTTTTCTATAAAACCCTAAAAAAAAGTAATTTTTTTTTATTAATCTATCTCGAATTCACTTCTATCAACCCATTAAAGGAGACTATATACTAGAAATCCGCTCAATTTTAAACAGTAAAATTAATTAAAAGCATTTTCAGGGATATGATAATAATTTTGGTTTAAAATGTTTTTCGTTTGAAAATGTATCAAAATAATATATTTAATATTAAAAATATTTAAAAATTAATTTTAAATAAAAAAATCAAAATTTTAAAAGAGACATTCGACTAAGAATGAAGATTTGATCAAATCTGAACTGGTAGAGACACAAAAAAAATGTATATCCTTAATCGTCCAGTGTCTAAGTGTGATTTCAAACACAAATCACCTAAATGCATCATTAGCCCGTGAGGATCCACGCAAACGTTAGCGTGAAAAAAGAAATGTCAATGTCCTGGACGGAACCCAGGAACGCTTCCATCTCAAGCAAGGCAAGGCAAGGCATGAACACATATTAAATTTTGAAGTTATGCACCAGACGCCATTCCTGCGAGTAATTGTGTTTTTTTTAAATGCAAGATGCTTAAAAGAGGGGATAATATTCTTGGTATAAAAAAATATTTTATAATAATTTTTTAAATTTAGTTGTTTATATATATATATATTTTACTTTAATATGAATTGTATATTAAAATCTTAAATATATATATATTTAATTTTTTAAGATGACCTGAGTGAATTTGTGTCACTTGAGACTTGTTTTTTTATCGAGTTAATCCTGGACTGAGTTTAACAACTCAGGTAGAGGTTTTTTAAAAAATATTTTTAAAAAATATTTTTTATTTTTAATATTAATACAATATAAAAGTAATTTTTTTTAAAAAAATAATGGTTGTTGTATAATGTAAAACAGTTACTTAAATTATTACTTAAGGTACAGGACAGCCACTTTTATTACGGTTCATCCTCCAATAAATTATTATTATTATTTAAAACAAAAGCAAAAGCTGTCTCTTTCATATAATAATAGTCTCTCTCTCTCCCTCCTTTTCTCAATTCTCTATTTTTTATACGTCATCACCCCCCCTCTCCCTCTCTCTCTCACGCGCGGGCGAGCGCGCGCGCGCACTCACTCAAAAAATCAAATTCCATCTTTACCATGAACTCCATTATTCTTAATTTCTTTATAGGAACCATTTATAATAATAGTAATACATTGAGTTTTATTAATAAAATTAAACTGAATTAAACCAAAACAATCAAAGATAATAATAATAATAATGCTGTCTTAAAAAATAATTAATTTCTCTCTCTTTCCTTCGTTTCCGCTCCCTTCCCCTCCCTTCCCTTCTACATCAGAAAGAAAGAGGGAAAAAAAAAAAAAACAAACAAACCTAACCAAAACCATAAAGCTTTTCTTCCTGTCTGTCCCTCACTTTCCTCTCTTCTCTCCCTTCGCCAAATCTCCATTCCATCCCTCCGTCTTCCTCTAATTTACATTCTCTACACTCCAACCTCTCCTTCTCCCTCTCTGATTATCTATTTCTAATTACATATATAGATTGTATCAATCTGTTAGGGTTCTAAAGCTCAAAATCAATGGTGTCGGAGGATGAGTTCGATATGCAAGACGCGGCGGCGGAATCGGCGGAGGATGATTTCTACAGCGGCGGAGAAGAAGATGGATTCGACAGCGACGATGCTGACGTCGCCGATTACGAGTTCATCGATAACGACTCGGATGATTCCGATGACCTCATCTCTCATCGCTACCAGGTACTTCTTACTCCTAATGGAAACTCTGTAATTTTCATCCCAATTTGATGCCATCTGTTTGCTGTACTTTTTTAAGCTGTGATTTATATCAGTAAAGTTCGATTCTTTTTTGTCATATCTTTACATTTTTGGCATGAATTTGTGATGAAGCTCTTTTCTTTGTTTTGTTTAATGTGACAGCAAAACTATACAATTTTGAGTGAAGGAGATATACGACAGCGACAGGATGATGATATTATGAGGATAGCTACTGTGCTTTCCATTTCAAAGGTTGCCGCCAGTATACTTCTCCGGTACTATAACTGGTAAGGCAATGATTGGCATAGTTTCGGATTGATATTATGGTGTTTTTTTTTGCTTGTTTGAATGAGTAATATGAGCTTTTTGGTCTGTGGGTTTTCATCTTAGTGAAAAATATTTGTATTTTCTGTGGATTTGCAGGAGTGTGAGTAAAGTGCACGATGAATGGTTTGCGGATGAGGAAAAAGTTCGAAGGGCTGTTGGTTTATTGGAGGAACCGGTTGTTCCATTTCCGGATGGTAGAGAAGTAAGCATTTCATGTCTTATTTGCTTGCTTTCTTCGGTTATGTTTTATTTGTGAATTTGTTGTGATTAATGTTCCTGTTCTTCCAGATGACTTGCGGGATTTGTTTTGAAACTTATCCTTCTGATAGATTACGTGCCGTTGTTTGTGGTCATGCATTTTGCAATTCATGCTGGGCAGGTGTGTTATATCCCAAGAACATAGAAGCCTCATCTTTGCTAGTTTCATTGTAAGGTTATTCTAGACATTGCAATGGAAATTTTTTTATTCCCATGTTCCTGCCTCAATTGAAACGTTTGTGAAACTATGGTGGTTTTGCATAAAAGACGTGATTTATTTCCATAAACATCCAAAATCATATTACCTTTTAAGCATCTTTTGCATTGTTGACTACAATGTTTGTTATGTTCTGAGCATTTTAGCAAGTCAAAAGTATCTCCTTGCTAAAATTTATTATACAAAATTAAACATACTTGGTTTCGGGCTTTGAATTATTTGGTGGCATTCCTAATATCTGAAGAGTTGGCAGCAGATGTGGGGGTGCAGAGCAATAATTTTTTTTTTGGCCTGGCTAGACTCCTTGTTAGAGATATTTGTAAACATTTTCCCTATCAGTTTTGGAATTCATAGTGAAGATGTGTTATTTTGAATGTCAGCTGGAGTTCATCATTAATTCAAGGGCGGTCTCTTACTCTTATCAAGAGCTGATTAATGAATATATGTGCAAAAAAACTCCTTGTTAGAGATATTTTTCTTTTATCGCTGTTCTTTTCATTTATCTGGGGTGTATAGTGCAAAAAAATGTTATTATATGTGAGCAAGTAGAGGTGACATGTTCAAGCATTTTCTTCTAAGTGAGGATAAGGTGTTCTCATTTCCAGGTGGTTTTTGAAGTCCACTGTATATTTATTGAGCTCAGAGTTACTTGTGGACCAAAAATGGAGGAACTGTGGCAGTCAAGTTGTTGAATATAGGGTAGAGTTGTTCTATCTTTCATGGGACTATTATCCATATTTTTTGACATTTCACCTTTTTTTGATATAAATTATACCATCAAAGAAGAAGAGATAACTTGAGAAGGTTGGAAGAAGTATTTCAGGGTGAGGTCTAGGGAAGAAAGTTTATTTTCTCCTCCAGTTGGATTCTTTATGATTTATGTCATGGTGTTTATGTCAAAACATCTAGTTTTTGAAACTTCAATGGGCACTGGGAAGAAATTTACTATGTCAGAATTATTGTGGTTCTATTGTATAAGCTGTTTTGTGATAGCAATTGAAAAAGATTCCAAAAGTTCATATGTAATTGTTGTGTAGGAAAAATGGAAATTGCTCCTTTGTGTATATGCTCACGAAACTGTTAAACTGATGGCAGGGAAGATTGCTTTTCTAGCTTATGTTGTTGAAATGCAGCGATGACAGTTTTAGCTCACTGCGCATGCTAGAACTCATATCAACATTTTAAATTTTGCTGGTTTAATTTAACCTTTATACTTACATTTTTTTTTTAATGTCATCTTCAATTTTTCCTTTCTAGGTTACATCAGCACAGCCATTAATGATGGTCCTGGATGTTTGATGTTGCGATGTCCTGATCCATCTTGTAATGCTGCAGTTGGTCAAGATATGATTAATGTATTGACTTCTAATGAAGACAGTGATAAATATTCTCGTTATTTCATAAGATCTTATATTGAGGACAATAGAAAGGTAATTCTGCATTCTGAAATTTGGATTCTAATTCTATATTTGCTATTCTTTAACTGCTTATCTTTGAGTTTAGTGTTGTCTGAATCATTCCCACAATAAAATGATAATTTGACAGTCATCTTTTTTGCATTTCATGACCGCACATGAAACCAGGAAAACTTGGCCTGTTTATTGTGAACCCCTTTTTTTGGCAGTGTAATGAATATTATTTGGGTTATTTTGTAGACCAAATGGTGCCCTGCTCCTGGCTGTGATTATGCTGTGGATTTTATTGTTGGCAGTGGGAGCTATGATGTTATCTGCCGCTGCGCATACAGCTTTTGCTGGAATGTGAGTCTCCTTGAGTTTCTTGGATCTCTGTTTTTCTTGCAGTTCTCTGAGAAACATTATTTTTATTAATCGCTGTGCATTTGTGAACATCTGATTGTTCCTTTTCTTGGCATTGTATCTCATAGGGAATTAATTTTGCAGTGTACTGAGGAAGCTCACCGTCCTGTTGATTGTGGTACTGTGGCCAAGTGGATACTGAAGAACAGCGCTGAGTCTGAAAATATGAACTGGTATGGAACATGAGTACTGCACATAGAGCTGTTCTTTTTTAATCATTCATTATTTTGATGGCTGGATATCAGTGAAGGACTATATGGTGTTTGTTGGATAAATAGGAATGTAACTTAGGGCATGGAATGTGGGACTGGATAGCTATCACATTTCTGAAGAGTATGGCCATAACTGCACATATTTTACCCAGCTCTTTCTTCAACTGCATCAAGAACTAGCACTCGTGATAGGAAGCTGATATTGTGATAGAGTTTTATTGATGTGGCAAAAGTTAGTACTATCCATTTGTAGTCAACTGGGCTTTATACAAAAAAATAATCAGTGTTGTGATCCATGCTGCATGTGATGTTTTGCTTTTTAAGGTTGCAGGCAGAGAGTTTTCATGTCCCCAGTTAATGGCTTTAGGGTCAAGGTAAAGATAACCAAAAGCAGAAACCCTCAAAAGTGGAAACTCATTGTGATTTGTATTGTTTCCCAAAAATGATCAGTTCCTAACTGCAGATAAGTTTGTTGATAGATAATATGACGAGAGATGGAATTGCAATTTAATTTTTCAGATAAATCTATACTGTAGATTAACCTAGCAACTATCAGTTTGAGTGCAATGCAAGCACATGATGCACTTGCATATCAGCATATGTGATTTGTGTGAAGTTCAACTTACCTTCATACAAGATAATAATTAGGTCTTCAGGATGTCTCCTGATATGTTTTCAAAAGTTTTATATCCCCTAACAGTAAATTATTTGTTCATTGAATTTCAGGATATTGGCTAATTCCAAGCCTTGCCCGAAGTGCAAGCGACCAATTGAGAAAAACCAAGGCTGTATGCATATTACATGCACACCACCTTGCAAATTTGAGTTTTGCTGGTAAGATAGCACAAAAGTTGTGCTCTCTCCCTCTCCCTCAACCAGGCAATCTTATTCTCTTTGCCTTGGCAACATCAAAATTCCTTTGTTACAGAATTGCACTATCACAACCTCATTTTCTATTTAAATCTGGCATCATTTCTCTCCAGGAACAGATTTGATTATTTAGTGCATCTTTTTAATCTTAATAATAACACCATGAACTCAGTAAGAGCTCAGCTTATATGATTTAAATGCCTATATCTGTATCTGTGTTTGTTTTAAACTTCCTGTCTGCTTTCTTCTCCTTAAAATAAATAAATGAAATAAAGAAAGCTATTTGCCTGTGCATTTCTAAGCACCCCCATTTTGTTACATGTGATTGCAGGCTTTGCCTTGGTGCATGGTCAGATCATGGAGAGAGGACTGGTGGTTTTTATGCATGTAACCGTTATGAGACTGCAAAGCAAGAGGGAGTTGTATGCTGATTTTTTTTTCATCGGACATTATGCATGTCTTCTGATAATTCTTGAATAGACTTGTATAGTCATCTCATGTTACATCAACTGGTTCTTCCGGTTGCAGTATGATGAGGCTGAGAAGCGAAGAGAAATGGCTAAAAACTCTCTGGAGAGATACACTCATTATTATGAAAGATGGGCAACCAACCAAACAGTAAGTACAAGCAGCTGACCTTTTTGCGTGCAAACTTTATTCCTCATGATATTGTCTTATCTCTCTGTTATAAGGTGACCTCCAGATCATTTGTTTGTTGACATATTGAACAGAAAACTTTCTAGGAAGCACTGTATAAACTTTATGTGATATTCTTAGAAATATCTTTGGTGGAGATGACCCTAAACTTTTAGGATGAACTTTGGTCATTAAAACTGGAGTCATTTTGAGGAAACATGAACTTTGGGAGAAATATGAAACTGAGGAATGGATATAGAGGCTTGGAGTTTGGAGCGTTCTTGTTTTGAGATTTTTGTTTGAGAGCTCTAATTAGCCTCCTTTGCTTGATGGAAAGTTCAATTCATGTTGTGTCCCATTTTTGGTAATTCTCCCAAATTTTGTTGAAATGTGTGTTGCTCTGATTGATAATATTTGTAACCTGCTGTCTGCTTATTCTATCACATGAACATCACGTGATGGCCTGGAGACCTGTCAGTTGATTAGAGGAAGTCCGTAACACATGAGCTTCATCGCATTAGAAATTAATCCCAGTAAATTTCATTTAAACTGTTTCTAAGGACATAAACAAAATGAAAAAAAAAAATTAATAATAATCCTAAAACCCATAGTAATCCAAAGATTAACTTCAAAAACCAAGTCACCAAAATCATTGCTCCAATGACTCCAAGAATGACAGCTCAAACAGGGAAGAGATTGGAGATCTAGTAGCTGCACAAACTTGTATTGATTAAATGCATTGCATGGGTCAAGTGGCTACTGTTTTCTACTCGGTAATGCTATGATTTCTTAGTATTTCTTTTGAATGATATGATTACTTCTGGCTCTAATATTTTGTGTGATATTGAATTCCTAATCTCACTAGACACATTACAAATCTGAATCCATGGCATTTCCAAATTTAATTCCTAATTTTTCTGTTCTCCCTGCAGTCTCGGCAGAAAGCACTGGCAGACCTACAGCAAATGCAAAATGTACATGTAAGCACTACTTACTGTTGTTGGTCAGCAATCCTAGCAGTGTTGATTCTTTGAGAGTAATTTTTACTGGAAGGCATATCTTGTTGATCAGTGGATCGTTTTCCTTAAGTTGCTTTGGGTAATGTCAACCTAGATATTGTGGTAGCAACCCAGAAACTTGAAGCCATAAAATTATCATTTCCTCTTTGGAAATATCTCCGGGTTATTGGGCATCCCCACTAGATACCATGCTTGTGGAATCGTTACAGATTTATTCCTGAATCAATTTTAATCATAGATGATTGCACCCTCTTGAGCAATTTGAAGTTGATCATATTCTCTTTGGGAACCCGTGATATACATGGGTACATACAAGCATATTGATTTTGTGTTTTTGTAGCTTGAGAAGCTGAGTGACATACAATGCCAACCTGAGTCACAGCTGAAGTTCATAATAGAGGCCTGGCTACAGGTAAGCGGTCATGTATGAGTACAAATATGTCTATTTCTTGTTGAGTAATGCTAAGCATATTTGAAGTTTTTACTAAAATATACTTGACAACACTACGTTTATAATATAGGATAGTTTTTCAAAAAATGGGATGCAAATCTTTTCACTTTTAATGACGCAATTATAATTGTGGAATGGAATATTTGATGTACCAATCACGAAATGCCTAGTCATTTAGTGAAAAAATAGTAGTAAAGTTTAAGTTCTGTAGAATGATTCTTTTTTGTTTGTTTTTGTGTGATATTATTTGTTGTCTGTCTGCAGATAGTTGAATGTAGGAGAGTTCTAAAATGGACCTATTCCTATGGATACTATTTGCCCGAGCATGAACATGCCAAGAGACTGTTCTTTGAGTATTTGCAAGGTAGGTCATTTTTTTCTATTCAATGCAGACAGTTCAACCCTTCTGTGTTTTGATTAATGCCATTTACACAGGTGAGGCCGAGTCTGGATTGGAACGACTGCATCAATGTGCAGAGAAGGAGCTTCAGATTTACCTAAATGCAGAGGGCCCGTCGAAAGAATTTAATGAGTTCCGCACTAAACTTGCTGGGTTGACCAGGTATTTTTTTATATTTAGATTGAAACGTTGCTAGAAAAATAGTTTTTTTATCTGAATAATTTAGCCCAAATCAGAACCTCTAGTAATCAGTCAAAGTTTTCTTGGCAAAGAGGGGACTGAAAATTACTTATTTGTCTTTCTCCTGTCCTAGCTTATTGAATTTTGAGTTGATGGATTTTTTTTGTTATTGTTTTTCTGTGAAGTGTAACTAGGAACTACTTTGAGAATTTAGTCCGGGCTTTAGAGAATGGTCTATCAGATGTGGATTCCCATGGTGCATGCAGCAGAATGGCAAGCTCGAAGAGCTTGGGAGGTGGTAGCAGTAGGGCAAGAGCTGGTAGAGGCAAGGGCTCAACATCTAGGTCAAGTGGCCCTAGTAAAAACATTGATGAGCCAGGCCACTGGTCCTGTGAATATTGCACCTTTGCAAATATCAAGCCGGCCGCCATTTGTGCAATGTGCCAACAACGTCGGTAAATCTCATTTCCTACTAGATTGGCCACCCGGATGAGTCATCAGCTTGGCCTCTTTGCCTGTTCAGTTGTAGCAAGGAAGACCCTTAAGAACATTGCTGGGGAAAGCGCAAATGGGCTCTTTTGATCTCTCGGTCTGCAAAACCTGAAGTGCAAAAATAAAGGAGAGCAGAAATAGGAGGAAAGGGTGGCAAGGGAAAGAAAACACATCTCGTTGTCTGTCTTGTTTCTGGAATCAGCTGTATATAGTTTCTGTGATCGTTTCCATGTTAAGTTATAAGGGTATGATGAATCAGGATCCATGCAAAGTGCATTCATCTGTAATCTTATGATCATTTATTGATGTTACTAGTAGCTGTTCTTAGTGCTTTCAAGTGCGTTGTACAAGTAAAAATCAACATGGGGACAATAGGCTTGCATTGCCCCAGGTAGAATGAAATAAATATATGTTGCACCATTTATCTTGACTTGGATCTGCCAGATAAACAGCCTTAATGTGTAATATTTATATGCTTATAATATATTTTTAACTCTTAATTTCTCCCTGTACCTTTACCCCCTTGCTTTTTCAATAATCTGATGCCGCGTAGTTTCTTCCATTCGTGGCACGACTCCATTTAGTCTGTCGGTATACTATTTAGGATGTTTTCATCAATATTCGTCATGAACAAGAAGCATGCTTTGTCTAGTCTATCAGGTTTTGCTCGCAGATAATTCATCTGGGGTGGATGTTTTGTTGGTACAACGAATAGTAAGCCTTTGCAGCTGAGTAATATGAGCAGCAAAATGAAGACACAGCAAACCAGCCAGAGAGATCATTAGTTTTGTCACAACTTTTCAAATTCATATATTTTAAAGGCAAGTTTCGACCCCATCGAAGGAGAGGGATTTCCTGGCATGTTGCAGTCTTGGGCAAAGTTTCATGGAAGGGGATGCTTTTTGCAACAAATGGACATGAGTAGATAAGCAATCAAATGTCCTCGCCAAATGCGCTCAAGCATCTTTCCCTCTATAGATGCCCCAAAAAAGATAGGACGACACAGGATTTGGTGGTCTGTCAAAACTGAAGTGCAATTACTCTTTCTTAAAACGCTACGAAAAGCATGGTCCATGACAACCTCATGATCCACCTGTTATCTTTACGCTAGTTATTATGCAAAAATAATGTGCATTCCCTTTCTTTCTCTCTCTCTTTTTTTCAGAAACTAAGTAATGTTGAAGACAAAATAATCACCTGAATTTAAAAAAAATCTAACGGTACTTCGATTGAAAATTTAGGCATGAAAACTTTGTTACTCCATTTCTTGTATCTTGCTTGCAATCGTATTAGTCATGCACTAAAAACTTGAACTTCCCATCCTAGAAAGCCAAACATAAGTCCGCCAGGAAGTCTCTTGATCGCATACCATCCAGGGTCGGCTACCGAAAACATGTCAGTGCTCCACACACCTGTTTTTGCGCAACAGTTTGCATCTTCAAACAGCTTGAAGTCAAGTGTAGTGTCAATCTATGTCATCCCGCCTCTCCCGTGTGTCCTGTGGTAACTAATAAAAAATTGCCTTCTGATTCGGTGGTGTTGAGCAAGGCTTACTTTCTGCAGAGAGTTCATTGAATACTTCTGGTTTTGTAGACCGCAGAAGCCAACAGCAATGGAATTGCAAGGCTATACACTGGAAAGTGAAGCAAAGGGTTCATTTCATATGCTTTTATGAGAACTCTGCAATTCTGTGAGACAAGCAACCAAGTTAAAAAAGAGATGAGATGATCAAATCTAATAAACTGCCATCCGGCATTTTCATAAAAAGAGAGAGTTGATACTCACCATAAAATGTTTCCAACAAATCGCCCAGCAAACCACCAAGAGAATTTTCCGAAACAACCTCTCCACAAAAAGAAATTTAGCTATTCTACATCCTTGGTTATCATACTTTACTGATCTCTTATTCTTCTGACTAGAATCATCATCTTCTTTCTTGCCTGAAAGTGATAGAAAATGCTCTTTGTAGATACCTCTTTCAGCAGCCAATGCTCCAGCAACCAATATAGAAGGTATAACCACAAAGAAGAAATGGGAAAGCACAACCACCATAATATCTGGAGATCCAATATACTGGTGTTTTTCACTGTTGTTGAAATTTTTCACAACCCATCCCATGTAGGTCATGTACCCCCTGTTCTCACCATCAGTGAAAACTTGCCCAATAAGCCAGGGACATGAAATAAGGTAGATCAAGTATCCTAAAATACCAAACCACACCACAGGAATCCTGTAGAGGTCCTGCAGAACCCATGCTATACAATTTATTAAACCTTTTTCACAAATGGAAGTCTTGTAAGAGTACTGCTCCTTAGAGAAAATGAGGCAGATTTTTGGAATGAGAAGAATGGAGAGCATTAAATATATACCAGACCAGAATATTGGGTAGTACAAGGCAGCCCATTGACAACCCATGACAAAAAACTCCTTCCATGTCCATGAGATCTTAGTACTTAGACCATTTACAGAAAATGGCCTTAGTTCAGACAAAGTTGATCTTCCCATTGCATCAGTTACTTCTATTTGCAGCCAAAATCTATCAGGAGATGGATCCTCAAAGGCTTTATAATTCCATGCAGCTGCATAAATGTCTCCCCTTGATACATCCCTCACAAACTTGGTCATGGTTGTCTCCATGATCAAATGGGGACTTCCTGGTCTTGTGTCATAGATCCTAGCCACAACTGACATAATTGGAGAAAGGGAAAACACTATACATCTGATTGTTTCGAAAGAAAAAGGGACCATATGTTGACATTCATACATCTGATGGAATGAAGATGTTAACATGAAGCGGGAGTCTAGTGGAAATGTGGGCAACACAATGGTTTTTTTGGTTCCTGATTTGAAGTCAATGTCCAGGTATGAAACATGACCTCTGTCAACAGCCATAATTCGCATGGCTCTACTTTTCCTCCAATCACCCATCTCCCACTCCCAGAACTCCTTAAGTGGTGGTGCTTGAGATGAACAGTTTTTAGCGCTCTTAGAAGGTTTTTGGTGCATGTTTAACTGAAAAAACTCATGCGAGGACAGAAAGTTCTCATTTGACTGGTGATGCCGTTTTAAATTCTTACCAAACCTTGTGTGGAGATGCCCACATAAATAAGCTGATATTGAATGCTTCAGAAAAACATCTTTCAAGCTTTTTTGAGAATGTGACAATGCTGAGAATGAAAGTGGAAAGTGCCCAAAGGATATCTTAGTTATAGGTTTTCCTTTTTCAGAATCCCATTGTGATAGCTGTGAATCTATTTGAGCCAGTAGTTGGTCAGTTGGATGCCCAAAAAGATTAGTTGGCCCTCGTACACCGGCAGACATTGTGCTGTCCAACCCAACGAATAGATGTTTGCGGTCACCAGTCTAGAAGACAGAACAAAATGAAATACATAGAAGAGGAGTCAAGTAAAGCTTTGACATTGTTACTGGCTGAAACAAGAGATATGTATTCATGCCTACAGCTAGAGAATTCACACTGGGAGTTCAGCTTCATATGAGATATGAATCTTAAAACAGAAAATGAAGGAGAATCATATCTTTTCTTAGGGTTTCAAAACTCTGAAATTGGTAGCAAGAATCTAAATATAAGTAATGGAAGGATGCTGAAATCACCAAAAAAAGACGATAGTCATAGTTTTGACATTTGGGAACAAATGCTGCAAAAATGACGAGAAAGAAAAAGGAAAGACATTTTGAGCCACCCATTTGTCCTTGAAAACAACAGTTTATGACTAGAAACATATTCTGAAGGTAGAGACCAACCTCAACCGTGACACTGTTGAGATTTCCTTTTCTTCCGAACTGCCCATTAATACTATAATTTGAAAAGAAATCAGACGAACCACCAATCTCTGGAACACCAAAATTATCATGATTTCCTCTGAGATCATAGAAAACCCTCTTGTCTAGTCCACTTCTTCTAGCAACATCTTCCATTACATTCCTGTATGCTATCCACTCAACTTCATTTTGTTTCATTGTTAACAGGTCCTTGCTTTTCCCATCTGGTAAAAAAAAGCAACAAAAAAGTTTCCAGTGTATCAGCGGAGCCATCATCGTGATTCGCAAAGTTCATTAAAAAAATCAGAACATTATGTACTTGTCTTATTCATATGTTTTATAAAAATCATGTCTTTGCATGTTTAAAAGAACACGAGCAAAAAAGTGACGCGCATGAAAAGGATAAATCTTTGCAGTATGCCGGCAGCTATCTAAAGCTGATCAACTAAGCTATCAAAAAGGGACAGTTTGATTAGCATTAAGATCCCAAGGCATCAAAACTCTTCCACTCAATTTTCTAATTTGGGAATGGAGTTCGGTGCTTTATAAATGCATATACATTTCACATAATTTAACCCCCAAGATTCAACAAAAAGAGTCAAGCTTGAAATTAACAAACACTCATAAGCCCAAACTCGCAAAAGAAAAAAACCAACAATAATTATACCTGTGAGATCACCAGTGATGAGAACGAGAGATGGATTAATCATCTTAAGAGCAGGGCCCACAATTCTCTTGAAGTCAAGGGCTCTTTCAGGATGGTGGACACTGAAGTGAAGATCAGAGAGCTGCACTATCCATATAATTGACTCTGGTCCTCCTTTCACTTCTATAACCCTGTCTTCCCATTTTCTGGGCGATGAAGAAATCAATTCCTCTGCTCCTCCTTCTTCTTCTTGTATAGAAACTGAAGTGGATATGGTGGTAAAGATGCATAACAGCATCAAAACCACAATTCCTGTCTCCCTGAACTCTGGATATTGTTTTTTTTCCATTGCTTCTTGTGAAACCAAGGAATGAGCTTTAATATATATATATATATATTTGGGGGGGGGGGCGGGGGCGGGGGATGGTTCTCTACAGTTTGTTTAATATAATTAAATATAAAAATAAATTAAATTAATGATAAATTAATTATGTATTGTATTTAATTTAAATTAAATTAAGAAATTTTATACATATTGTTAGAATCAAATAATAATATAGTTAAATATGGATACTCATTCATGCAATATAACATGAATATTGTTGAATTATAATGAATTACATGTTTCATTGAATTATTAATAAGTTAACAAATTTAGTATTTTCTTGGAATTAAATTAATTTGTTATGAATATGTGTTTGATTTAATACAATTCAGCATGAAAAATATTAATTGATAATGTATCATGAATTATATTTAATTTTTTGTTAAGTTTGCTTTAACATTAAATTTTGGGAATTTAATTGGATTTGTTATGAATTTTTTCAATTAGGGTTGAGGTAATGCAATTTACTTAAAATTAATTTTAAATTGACTAGAATTTGATTTTTTATATATATACAAAATTTCTAATAATATATTTATGTTAAATCATTATGGTGACAATATTATTCCTGAAACGAATAATAGTGTCATATATAATGACAGGAGTTGCTTGTTGTTAACCAGTAATTTAGACACATCGAATGTAGAAATGAAAGAATTCATTTGTCATGGATTTGGGTAAAATTATAATGATGTTGATGTTGAAATAATTTAAATGGATGAGATATTTATAGAGATGCATCATGTGATTACTGACGAGGAATATATGATTTGGTACATGAGTATAGCACTTGAGCAAGTTTCTCCACTTGGTTATATGAAGTACAGACAACATGCCCAACAAATTTAATATCATGTAAGTCATAAACTCTTTTTACAACTAATAATATGTTAACCATTGAGTTTTGTATATTTATATTTTAATTTAACATTAATATTTTATTAATACTAGTTCGCTTCTTGAGGGAGGGTCGAGAGGCCACATCTTATTTTCTTAGTACTGACAAAGAAAACAAAGTTCACATCGTAGCGTTCAAGTGGTTGGTTAAATGTTTGGCGCATTGGACTTAAAATCTTTGGAGAAAATCTAACTCTTGATAGTGTTGTGGCAGAGAATAAAATAACTCAGGCAAGAACAAAAGTTGGATCCGGTCATGCTACTGACGAGTTCAGATCATCCAGTAAACGACGTAAATGTAAATAGATAGATGAGTTATGTTTATATATTTTAGGTTTACTTGAATATTGTGTTATTAAATTATTTTATATTCATTTTGCATGTATATATGATTTTTTTTGGCATTCATTGGCTACTTATGATCATGAAATATGAGAATATGCTAAGTTTAATTAGAATTTGTTGATTGCGGTTATTGTGATTTTTTACAGATTTTTTTAAAGCGGAACAAAATTTTGGATATAATTTCTATATAGAAAAAACTCTGTCTAAATTTTAATAAAACTGTAAATATTTCAATTCTCTAAAATCATAAAGTAAATAAAAACTTCACATTAATGAAAACTATAATTTCATAATTTTTTTAGCCTTAAAATATAAAAATAATCGAAAACTTTACAGTAACCAAAATAGTCCAATCATTTTGGTTACAGTCCAACTGTTTTATTAAATATCCAGTTGTTTTTCAAAATAGTTTTATTGAGAATGTCATGGTTCATAAATGCCACATTTTATTAATGTCGTGGTTCTGAAATACGACATGTATTAAATGTCACGTTTCTAAACCATGATGTTTTTAAATTGTGTTATTTCGTCAATTTTTTATTTTATTTTATGCTATTTCAACATTTAATTATATCTTGGTGCTAATTGTCTAATTTATCCTTTTCTTTTCAGCATTATACTTGAGTAAATTATAAATTAGATCCTCATATTTGAAAATAAAACAAAGTAGTCCCTTTACTTAACCAATGTTGATAGTTCAATTTGGATGTATTTTATTCAAAAACACATAATTTTATCATGAATATTTTAATATTATGAATTTATTTTCTATCCTTTTTTATTTATTAAAATGAAAAATAAAATAGAAAATATCATAAAAGACTAAATTATAAATTGATTTAAATACATAAAGATTA
>Ga0325414_1003660_pt1 | contig 16035 bp, 10 predicted proteins | sample PopdelMetagenome_8_FD_206183 | JGI IMG/M metagenome (GOLD analysis project Ga0325414, IMG submission 206183) | Populus deltoides microbial communities from Bellville, Georgia, United States - Leaf-PdKOR-R3 | ecosystem: Host-associated > Plants > Phyllosphere > Phylloplane/Leaf | place: USA...
AAATTAATCCTTCTTCTTATAATTAAGTTTGTCATCTGTGTACAGAGATAGGTCAAATGATACATTCTTTGGGCTGAGTAAAGCCCAACGGGATCCATATTGAGCCCAACTAGCCCTACAAATGATTTCATGGTATAGTCGTGAATACATTATCAAAATAATTACAAGAAACAAGTTCGGATTAAAGGTTTATATAAATAGTAAACCAGGTTAATTTATTTTTTTAAAAAATTATTTTACATTAACTCTGTGTTGTAGCTAAATTGATTAACACTTGACACTGATTAGGTGAGGTTGCAGGGTCGAGTATCAGGGGTAACAATATTTTCTATTATACAATAAACGACATGTGGTATAGAGGTTTTTTTTCTTAAAAAAAAGGGACTAACCTGCCTTTAATAATAATAATAATAATAAAAAAAAAAAATAGCAACCGTTTAGATGGTGACTCAGTGGTAAGAGCTTGGAATCAAGAGATTTGCTTCCTCTGTGGTCTCAGATTCAAGTTTTGTTGTTGCTCATATGATGACTATTGGAGGTTTACATGGTCGTTAACTTTAGGGCCCGTGAGATTAGTCGAGGTGCGCGCAAAATGATCCGGACACCCACATTAAACTAAACTAAAAAAACAAAAAAATGGCACAAAACTGCGACATACAGTCTATCTCAGGCTCAAGCAATTAGTTTTTTTAGTATTATTATGATTGTTTTTCTTTGATTTTTTTTATGAATCTACTCAGTTAATAAGTTTATTTTAAGATAATTTAATTTAAAATCTAATTTAACATGAAGTTATGTAAGAATTTTTAAATTTTAACCATTATATTAAATCTAATAATAATACTTGAAAAATTATGACATGTAGAAATTGGTTTCTTACATTCCCAGATACTTGAATCCAGTAACCCGAGTTCATATCTAGGTGGATCCTCGACCCTTTTTTTTTTTTTTTGCAGTCTTTTAGAAGTTTAAAATCTTTGTAACAATACGCTGCGTTTTAGTGGGGGACGCGTGGATTAGAAGCTAAGCCTCAAAGCGGTTAATAATAAAAACAGGCGATTTGTGACTCGTAGTCACTTCCGGATCACCATCCTTACCCAAAAACAATCAGCAAAGCTATTAGCTACCCCCTCCTCTCCCTCCCCTCCCGCTCGAAAATTAGGGTTTGGTCTGGGTGGTGAAAGAAATCGAATTTCCTACATGTTCCGTTCAATAAATTATCTCCAAATCACATTCGGGTTCATCTTCTAAAAAAACCCACCTCTGAAATACCAATCGAAATCTAATCTCTTACTATGATTATTATATTCTCCTCCCCCATCGCCTTTCTCACCTGTGAAAATATTCGTGTTTTTTTCGGTCCCGGCCTCAATCCCTTCTCTCCTTATTGCGTTGCCCATCACTCCACTTCTCGCTAAATCATTTTTTTTTTTGGAAAACTGAACATGTAAATCTGTCGTCTGCCCTTTGTTCCTGTCGATCTTTTTAATTAATTATATCCTATAGAGAACTCGATTAAAAACAAATTAATTGCTGGATCTTCAAGGATTGTGTGCGTGCATATTATTGTTCCATTGAAGTATGCCGCAGGAAGCTTCTGTTGCGGTTTCGTTGAGGCGTAATTTGTCGAGAAGACGGTCGTCTAGGTCAGTTGGGGATGTGGATAGAGATGATAGAGGTTGGAATTTGCTTCATATTGGTGCTAGAAAAGGTGATCTCAAACAGGTAATATTTTTTTTGGTGGTGGGGTTATTTTAATCTCTCTCTTTACTGATTTTATTGAACGAGGAACCTTTCTTTCTCGTAATGCCCTGGAGTATGTTAAGTTGCTAGTTGATTTTATTCTTAATGGGTGCCTTTAAAGATCTACCGAATTCTTGCCTGTTTAAAGTAGAACGAAGTTTGTCAATTTCTGTGCTCGGTAGATGAGAATTTCTTTATAAGAATCAAAGCAGAGTTCTTTCTTCTGAAGTTGCAACTGGGTCTTTAGTGACTGACTTCTTTTAGTGGGTCGGAGATCGAAAACTGGTGGCTCAACGGGGATGATGTGTTTGGGTTCTTGAATTATTTAACCTATGTATTTTGAACAATCAGTGCAAAGCTCCGTTCTGATTCCAGGTAGCTATTTTGGCATTGAACAACTTTAGTCAGCAGGCACCCTTAACCTCTAGAGATCAGTCTGAAAGATGATTTCTTTTCTACGCCATGGCCGTCATCTTTCCATTTGAAATTGTTCGACAAATAGAATACATACTCTCTCATCATCTGCCCACATTAGATCTTAGTCAATCAGCTACATGCATACGCTTTTCTGTAGCTGTTGTTTGAAATTGTTCGACAAATAGAATACATACTATCTCATCATCTGCCCACATTAGATCTTACTCAATCATCTACATGCATACGCTTTTCTGTAGCTGTTGGGGCAATAATCTGGTCTGTTTTTTATGTTCTAGTGGTGAAAATTATAAATTGTATATGCTTGCTACTAGAGAATGGGTTCCTTGAGAGCCAGTTTCCTTTTCCTTTACTTTAAACTTGTTTGGTTTGCACCATCATGTTTATGTATATTTCACTCATGCAAGCTTCTGTGTTAAATATCAAGAGAAAGGTCCTTTTGTACTGACGGAAGCCGTGCAAAGAATTATACTGCTGCTATGGTTTGTTGATTGAGGATGTTTTGTAACAGGTGAAACGTTTACTCGATGAAGGAATCGATGTTAACGTGCCTGCATGGGGCCCAAAATCAAAAGGCCTGACTCCTCTCCACCTTGCTGCTCAGGGGGGGCACCTTGAGATTATGGCTGAATTGCTCGAGCGTGGTGCTAATATTGATGCTAGAACCTTGGGTGCTTGTGGTTGTAAGCATTTTCCACTCATTGGAGAGAGTTTTCACGTTTCAAACACCCTACTCCCTCTCCAGCCCTTTTTGTTCTTCTTCTCGACTTTTTGTTGTGACTACGGTTGCTGATACGTATTTCTTTGCATTTCACAGGGACACCACTTCACAGTGCTGCCAAGGAGAGGAAGAAAGAAGCAGTCAAATTTCTCATAGAGAACGGTGCATTCTTGCCAGATGATATTAATGATAGCAGATTCAACCCACCACTCCATTACTGCCCTGGCCTTGAATGGGCATATGAGGAGATGAAGCGTCATCAGAGAGAGAACTTGTCATCAGGCGAAGTATCTTATAGCTCTGAAAGCTAATGCCCTTTACCGTGGTCGCCCTGCAGCTTTCTGTATTGCACTAAAATGTTCTGTGATTTCCAAGGGTGTTGTATTCCTGTGTTTATCTGGGAGTCTGGAATGTTCTATTATAATATGTAAAACTTCTCGCTTGCACTGGAACTAGATTGCTTCGTTTAGTTGTGCTGTCTGTTGACAATTTGCTTTAATTTTGTTGGATGGCCATCTTCTTCTTCTTCTTCTTCATTTTGTTTTTTTTCCGTAATGGTGAGAGATAAATTGTTCTTTAAGAAGTTAATTGCCTTGAAACGTTGAGTGCGTGCTTCCAGTGCCTGGTGATTCTATTCTTGGCGAGTGGAGAAAGACACGGCGGTTCGGGCCCTTTGTTGATGGTGGGGTTGTTCAAAGTAAGCATCTGCACTGGTTGGTTTAAAATATATATATCTGCACTCCATTAAATAAATGTAGGATACAGAAAACATAAGGATTTCTCCTGAAAATGAAGTTGAGAACCCACTCATAATGTAGCGCCCGTACATTAGTTGAAATAAATAAATAAAATTATCCGGGAAACCAAAGTACCCGTTAACAATACACCTATTAGAAGAAACCGATAGGTATCGGAAAACACTGTAGTTCTAGACTAAAGTGATCTATTTATTGGAACAGTAGTATAATGATGGTTTTGTTTATTTGTAAGAAAAAATTAAACAGTATAATGATAATTTTGTTTATTTGTAAGAAAAAATTTAACACTTGCTCGATAAGACATTGTAGTTTCAAGGGATTTGGAGGTTTTTTTAATGAAATTTATTGGTCATTATCAAATTAACACGGGATAAATAATTTTTTTTTTATATTGCTTACACATTAAAAGGATTAAAATGCTATTTGAAGCAAAAACATTAAAATTAGCGATGAGAGCTATTTTTGTATTTTCACAATGTTATTTTTTTATTTTTATAATGTCATTCAAGGGATAATTTGAAATTTGAAAAAATATAAAAAAATAATAAACAATTAAAAATATAGTAAAAATTACAATGTTATTTTTTCATTGTTATTGTTGCTCAGAAAAATAATCTGACGCCGTGTCCAAGCGCAAACAACGAGCTAGTTAGTTTCTAAAGTAAAAAAACAAAAAAAAAGCTCAGAGCACACATTGAATAAAGGGTCGGGCTTTCGAGATGATACACAAAAACAACTGGGCTTAACCCATTTGGGATTCTGCCCAAACCATATGTAGGACCTTTCACCTGTCCCCCGTGCCCTGTTGTCTCTGTAACAAAACCAAATTTATTTGTTAATTGGATCTTTCTGACAAAAGAAGCAAGCAATGGAAACTGAAGCGGATGTATTAGAAGAGCTACTCAATATAGAGACAGAGATTGAAGATGTTCAAGACCAGATAAAGTTATTACTAGAAAGACAAGAGAAGTTGCACGAGAGACAATCTGAATTGAAGTTTTTGTTGGAAGCATATAAAGCATCTGGAACTGGGAATTCTGCAAATGAAAATGCTTCTCGATCTTCTTCTTTGGAAGACTGGTCAGGTTCATTTGAGTGGGATTCTCAAGCTGATGATGTTAGGCTTAATATTTTTGGCATACCCTCTTATCGTCAAAATCAAAAGGAGGTTAGCTACCTATTCAAGTTTTATCCTTTTTGAGTATCTTGTTTTAGTTTCCTTTTCTTGCGAAAGAGTTTGTACTGTTTGTAAATTACCCCTTTTAATGCTCTTGTTGTGTGCTATTAGTCATTTCTCAATACCATAGCACAAACTGGCTATTGCTCCTTTTCATGTTTTCTTTCTTTGGGAAAGGTGGACACGTTTTTGTTTTTATAGATGCACAGTAGAAAGGTGAAAACTTTTTTTCTGTTTTTATAAATTCACTAACGGAAATTTGATCAGGGTTAGGATTTGAGAGGAGTCTAGGCGTTTTGTGTTTAATGGCTTATTAATATGTTTGTTTATCACTAGCAAAATTTGCCAATGCAAAGGAATGTCTGGTTTCAGTCTCATGATTAACTTCTTTTATGAATTTGCTAATAAAAAGCTTAAACTCAACCAGATCATAAATGCTATCATGAGCGGAAGAGATGTTCTAGTGATTATGGCTGCAGGTGGTGGTAAGAGCCTTTGTTACCAGCTGCCAGCTATTCTTCGTGATGGTGTGGCCCTCGTTATTAGTCCTTTACTCTCTTTGATCCAAGATCAGGTTCTTTCTTTCTTTTGTTCTGTTCTGTTTTTTTATTTATTCAATTGAACAATGTGCTTTCTATATGCTTTTTCTGTAACTTGAATTGGCTTCTCTGGACAACAATTGATGATTCAGGTTATGGGTTTGACTGCTTTAGGCATTCCGGCTTTCATGTTGACATCGACCACTAGCAAGGAAAATGAGAAGTTCATATACAAGGCCCTTGAAAAGGGTGAGGGTGAGCTTAAGATCTTGTATGTCACACCAGAAAAGATATCAAAGAGCAAAAGATTCATGTCAAAACTTGAAAAATGCCATAATGCGGGCCGTCTCTCACTAATTTCAATTGATGTGAGTTTATCATTTTTTGCCTTTTGCTTTCACTTTGACTTCCATAAGACATGACCATATCAACCAGTACCCTATTGAACATCAGCTGAGGTTTGCTGAAATATTTGTCCTAAACTTAGTTTTGTTGTTACAAAAATTTGATCTAATTATTTAGTCAAAATGTTTGATTTGAAAATGTGACCTGGATGTTGAAGTTCTGGGAAAGTGCGTGTAAATGAGAACACGTTTGGTGATTCACATACCTTTCCTTGCAACATGATTATAGAAGTTCCACTTGCTTTGTAACCTCAGTGCTTACTTCAATGGAAGCTTTCTCAGCACCTGGAATCAGGACCCAAGTGGTCCAAGGAATAAAGGAACTGCTTAGTTGAGAAAGCATTACCAAAATTTTGTTGAATCTGTCAGTATTTAACAAGATTTCTTATAAGAAATGAAAATAAGAAATCATTGTACCATCTAAGCAGACTACATAATCTTTTTTTTTTTTTTGAGAATCTACTGAAGAAGATCATCTGTTTCTCTGAGTAGAAGTTCTTACTGCAAGCAGTTTGATTTAGAACTAAATGCCAGTCATATGGAAAGAAATTGGTAAAAACTAAGTTGCTCTCCTAGACATTTGTCAGTATTCTCTGCAGATGAATTAATTTGCCAGCTGTAGCAGACTGCTTTTTGAAAATTTATTTCTGAAAAGCTCCAGAAAGTAACCAGATTTGTATACAGATGTGTTGTATCCGCTGTTCATGGAATTAATGTCTGATTGCTTTTACATAACCAAAGTTTTTCATATTACTAATAATTTGTGCAGTAAATGTCTAGGCATCCATATGGAAAATTCTGCAAGCATTTTTCTTTGATTATTTGAGATACTTTTCAGGAGGCGCATTGCTGCAGTCAATGGGGTCATGACTTTCGCCCCGACTACAAGAGCCTCAGTATCCTCAAGACTCAGTTTTCCAATGTTCCCGTGGTGGCTTTGACTGTATGTTTTCATTATCTTTACTAATAAGACAAGAAATTTGGAATATGTCTTATTATAGTTTACAATATAAAAGTAATCACTGTTACTTTGGTATCTGGTTTGCAGGCAACTGCCACACAGAAAGTTCAGTATGATGTAATGGAGATGCTGCGCATTCCAAAATGTGTTAAATTTGTCAGTACGGTCAATAGGCCAAACCTTTTCTACACGGTATAGTTGATGCTTAACTTCATTTATACTCTTAATGGCTTAAGAATGGGAGCAACAATAACAACTCTGTACTTTTTAGGTACGGAGCAAGTCATCTGTTGGTAAGGTGGTTGTTGATGAAATTGCTGAATTCATTCAAGAATCTTATTCAAACAGTGAATCTGGGATAGTGTACTGCTTCTCGAGAAAAGAATGTGAACAGGTCTGCTTTTTGTATTCAGTGCTCCTTGTTTTGGTGGTGTAAATATTGCTTGGGAGTTATTCCGTGGGTAGTGATGTTGGAATGATCTATGCTGCTAATTTAACTGTGTTTGTTGTGTTACTATTATTATATCAATTGTTACACAACACTGAAAGAAGTGCATTTCCAGATAACTACGTAAAAACAGAGAACTATTGGAGCCTTTGCTCAACTGAAACTTTTGATGTAAATCATATGATTGTTAGCAACCTATCTTCTGCATGCTTTTAAAGTTTGTCATCACTTGAATTAAATGCATGAGGACTTTAGCATTGAAATTTCTTTTTTATTTTCATATTGTCTCTCTTCTATTCATAGGCACTGATCCCTTCTATTATGCAGCTGTACTTTTTTATCAGAACATGGTAAAGCCCTCTGTTTGCGTTAGATTGATATTGTTAATGTAAAGCATTGTGAAAAAAAATTATAATACTAATGGTAAATAACATGCTAGCATCTCTTCCCTAGAATTGCTATAAAAATTTATCCTTTTCTCATTCTGTCAAGAGCTGTAGGTTGCAGCAGAGTTACGTGAGAGAGGAATTGCAGCTGATTATTACCATGCAGATATGGATGTAAACGCTCGTGAGAAAGTTCATACGTGGTAAAGTCATTATTCTGATGTTATTAGTCACTGGTATTGTGTGAAATGGCACTAGCGTGTTTCCTTTCACTACGCATTAATTTTTGTGAAGAAGAATTTTTACTTTTCTGGGTTTCATAACTTATACTTGCTTCTACTTTCTTCTTTTTTTGTTTCTTAATTTTTTTCATGTGGAAGAGATATTTTATGAAGAAATAGACAATTAATACAAACTGTGAGGATGAAACATACTCCAAGGTGAAGGCAAAAAAATTCTAATGCAGTAGTTTCCGGTCCTGCTAGTTTTAACTGAAGAAGTCTCTTGGAGACTCTAGATACAGAATACTATATCAGTCTAGCCTTATTATAAAAATAACTGCATATCTTCTTGCTATTTTGTCCCTTAAATAGAATTTTTTATTAAAATTATCAGGGCATTTCTTTCCAACAAAAGTAACCAGATTACTGTAGACTTCGTGCATCTTCCCAATGTCTTACTGTCTGTTCTCTATTTTCATTTTATTGAGTGTTTATGTGGTTTCATGTCATAGGTGGAGCAAAAACAAGCTGCAAGTCATTGTTGGTACAGTATGTGTCATTGCAGTTATCATTCTTTTATTGGTACAATACCTGCACTTTATTTTAAATTTTATTACTTTGCTTGTGTATCAGGTTGCATTTGGAATGGGAATCAACAAACCAGATGGTGGTTTTTATTATATTAGAACAAATTTACCTGTTTTGTCTTTGTGTTCTGATGTCTACTTTCGCAATTCTAGGTAGAGATATACATACACATTAAATTTAATACACAATACCTACTTGTAGTGAGGTTTGTCATCCATCACAGCCTGAGTAAATCAATGGAAACATATTACCAGGTCTGTTCTCTTACCTGGTAAGCCAGTCTTTTTTTTCCCCAGAGTGCTCTTCTATAACTTCTGTTACTGCAGGAAAGTGGTCGAGCTGGACGAGATGGGCTGCCTTCTGAATGTGTACTCTTTTATAGGCCTGCTGATGTTCCCAGGCAGGTAATTTTTGTTTCATTTCCCCTCTTACAATGCTAATTTCTATAGCATTTCAACATGCAATAAAGCAAAAGTGAAATCTGGTACTTTCTGAGCAGAGTTCGATGGTTTTCTATGAGAATTCTGGATTGCAGAATTTATATGACATAGTAAGATACTGTCAGGTACGTCGTTGCTATTATTTTTTTGGTTGATTGAGGAAGAAATTTTATTTTGAAAGTAATGGAGTTCAAATAATAGGAGGGCATTCTCTTGGATGAAAGAGGCTAATTAAAGTGAAAATATAAAAGTGCTCACCAACTCCCTAAATTGAGAAACGCTTCTAAAAGCATCCAAAGTAGAAACCCTCAAAGCAGTAAAAGGTATCATCATCACTCTAGCTGATGGAGAACAAAGCGGTGATAAACTGATTCTTGAAAGTTTTATAGCATTCCACTCCAGCCAAACACAAGTCTTGATTGGCTACCTTCATAACACATCTTCACAGAAGTTTTTAGTTTTTCCTTCCCAAACCTGTGAATTAAATGAGCAATAAATCCTCCTTAACTGTTGAGGCAACCTATTGCTCACTAGAAACACTGAAATTAATATTCTGCATGCTCCTAGCAATAGAACAATGTGAAAAAAGTTGCATGTGCTTCCACTACTAATAGACCACGTTAACTTGCACACGGAGGTCTGGATAGATGGTAACTAGACATTATGCATGTGCCTTGACACTCACATAATTGAGTGCGTACATCTAATATGCGTTGACATTCCCAAGATATTTTGAATTGGTCATTATACATAGAATTTGCTATTGGAATGTGCTTCACATCTGAACTTGTATTGGCATTTTTAATTTTTTGCAGTCTAAAAGACAATGTCGTCGAAATGCCTTTTTCCGACATTTTGCTGAGCCATTACAAGACTGCAATGGTAGTAATTGTTGCTGTTTGTGACTAATATCTTCATGTTCTGCTCTTGATATTTTTTGGTGACTTTGATTCTTCAACGTTGTGCTTTTCAGGGATGTGTGATAATTGTGCTTTTCTTAGTGAAGTTATGGAAGTTGATGTATCTCGTAAGTTTCTTTGATTATTGTTCAATTGAATTTTGTTGTTTGATAAAATTTTTCAACTGAATTTTATCTACTAGTTATTTTCTAACATTTTCCTTAGATAGTTTCTAATATGGTTCCTTCTTGTGTTGTTTCTGTCCTTTATATTACATTTTAACTTATATGACATTATATGCTGTGCCTGAGATGATTTACTTGGCACTGAAGGACTGAACTCATACAGCTCCAATTCAATGGATTACCAGGTTATTGAAATCTAATACCTCTTGAGGCCAATGGCGATGTGCTTAACTTGAACTGTAGTTACATGCAAACATGAACATACACCTATACAAGTCAATTTCTCCATTTTTATTGTTTACCATGTTGTTGGAATCTCTTTATGGTCTTTGAATCCAATCCTAATGAGGTTAGAATGGAGAAGAAAGAAGTTTGCGGGACCTTCTGGAGTTAATTTACTATGAGTTGATGGGAAGAGTTTACTGCTAAACATTTTCAAGATGGATCAAGGTAGGTTGGTGTTATTTTGGCCTTGTATTTGTATGGTGGTAAAAAATTCTTGAGGTGTTTTGAGATGAAGTATTGATTGGCAGAAAGTGGAACTCTTAAGGTATTTTGGAGTTGCACTTGTTCTTAAATAAACAAAAGTGCAGCTAATGCCTCTAACACCTGAAGAGTTGCACTTTTTGGAGTTGCTCTTCTCTTAAATAAACGAAAGCTCAGCTATTGCCTGTTATATGTTTTGGCATCATGGATGGCACTGGAATCTGGAGTTAATGGAGTTGTTGAAGATCAGAAGTAACAGGCAGTTGGTGCTCCCTGTGGTTTTTTTGTTTGTATGGATGCATATTAATAAGCTAAGGTAAGGATGCATTGTAGGAAGTTGCCAGTTAGAAAGGCCTTTGAGGTAAGGACCTTCTTTGATGCATCAGTAGTAGGTTAATGGTTATGTTCCTTCAGTGTACTATTTAGAAGTCTGGCTTCTTACTGCAATAGCTTTCGTGAGTGCTAGGTGCTCACCGTTATATTTAACGTGAGAGGATTGGATTTAGAGGGATAGGTCATTATTGGTTGGTTTACCTGTTCCAGGTTAGGGTTTCTAGAGATGCAAGGGGAAACGGTAAGAGAGTGTTTGGAAAGAGCTATACACCAGAGATAATTCCAAATAGGTTTCCTTATCTTCATGGTACTAACACAGATAACATGGAAATCAGTTATTGACCTGAAGACTTGGCTGAAGCACCATATTTCAAAACCTTTGAAACAAAAAAACAGCTAGGAGGAGAAATTTTGGAAGTTAAGATTCTGGTTTGAAATTAGTTGAGTTTCGCCCATTATCTCCAGTAAGTTAGGAGTATCATAAGATTTAGGCAGCAGTTTTTATCATCAATGATTATTCAATATGATCAGGTAATTGTGTCAGATTTCATCAGTAAAAGGGTACGAATATGGCCTATTATTGTCAGAATATGGATATCTTGTTTTGCCATTCATTTTGTTTAGCTTTCATCATTGAATATAACATATTCAACAAAGCAAATAACTTTTTTCTGGTAACCAAATGTACCAAATAACTAATTTATTGACTGTGACTACTTGTGCACAGGTCATGCGAAAGTTATGGTTTCATTGCTGCAAGATATGCAAGAGAAAGATCAGAGGCTGACAATGTTGCAATTAGTGGACAAAATGAAAAATAAGAAGGAACTAGGTTTGTCCTATGGAATTTATTTTCAGTAAAAATGATTTCAACAAACTTAAAAGTATCGTTATTTTACCAGCAGAATATTTTCAGAGAGAGTTTCACTGATTTGTGTTTATCTCACACTAATAATTAAGTCATTAATTTACAGTAGTGAGAATGCCCTGATCCAAAAGTTGAAATCTTATGAAAAATAATTAATGCTGAAAGTCTTTGGAATTTCTTCCTTGTTAACATGACATGAGGCTTCATCATCAGGCTTGATGCCCTGCCATATTGAATTCTCTACACATTTCTGTATCCACAAGCGCACATATGTTTGTACTTGCTCACATTATGATGGTTTGAGTGCGATGGATATGATAAATATGCTGGAATTCAGTTAAGTGTAATCATTGAACATGCTTAAATTGAGCAAATCCTGGTCCCTAGGTCCAAGTTTATCTGCCTACAAAGTAATGCTAAAGTCAATTTTGTATGTACTTTATTAAGCTCTTATGACAATAGACATGTGTTGCATGCACCTTATGCGACTGCTTTTCTGGTACCTGATGGGTGGCAATGTGTGTATAGGGCAGGTGGACAATCTGTAAACTAGCATGTAGTTGTGGCAGAAATGTCCAGGCATAAAATTATCGACAACAAACTATCAAAAACTGTCCTTGAAACAATCACTCGAGGCAAATTAACAGATCCGCCAACGAAACAAATCTTTTAGTTTTAAAATTTTGTTGTTGGAATCTGGACATGTATCAAAATGTTGAATATTTTTTGGGGCTTTTGTTTCATATAAATTCCCCTTTATTTTATAACATGCCCTAAACAGTGTGTATATGACAAAGATACAGCATCGTTGTAGAACCATCAGCTTGTTGATATCACTCGGCATCCCTTATCTACATCTTTATGTACTTTCCAAGAACCTTGATTACTGTATGCTGTTTAAAGGGGCATCAAGTGGTATTGTTTGAAATTTTGGGTTTGGTTTGCCGAAATAAAAAAATCCAAGAAGGAAAAGTAAAAATGATTTAAATCAAATCAGAGAAAAATGATTTAAATCAAGTCAGAGCCTGATTCTACATAAACAAGAAGAAGTCGGATTTTACAAAATCAAAGCCTGATGTATTCACCTCTTGTTACAGCTTGAAAGTGAAAAATCACTTAATGGAGAAATAAGATGTAACTGTTGTAGTGATGTATGATGCCCAGGCATTAAATGCAATTAGAATCTACCTTTCTTATTTGGTTGGATAATTATTGCAATTGTTTCTTAACTGTTATAGTCATCTGACACTGCTCTAACTTTTATGTTTATTCTTCAAGTGCATTTGAAATCTGATAAACATAATGCGTTTGCATAAATTTATTTTGATTTCTGTATGAATTAATCCCCAGGTTCTGACATAAAGAAGGAGGAAATGGAACAGCTTGTCATACAGCTTATACTTGACTTTGTTTTTGTAAGTACCTGTATGCTTTAACTTTGAGCACGTAAAGCAAGCTGGTGCATAATAATATTGTTTGAATTGGTTGCTGAGTCACTTGTGACACTGAAAATACGTGCAATGTCTAGATTGTTAAGTGAAAAGTAAATATGCTCACAAAAAAAAAAAAAAAAGAGGCAAGAAAGAAACATCATTTGTTTCGTATCTTAGATTGTTATTGAAGTTTATTTCGAGCACAAATATCACTGGCATGATTTTGTGTTTTCATGTCTACTCTTTTTGCAATGTTATATCAACCTTAAAAGTGTTTGCCAATTTGTGTCTTTGTCTTTGTTTATGTAGAAAGAAGAATATCAACATACAGCCTATGCTACAAATGCTTATGTGACAATAGGTCCATTGGCAAATCAGGTGCTGCAAGGTACGGTTCTAAATCAGATACTTAAATTATATAATCTGGCCTGCATATTTTTGGAGCTTAGTTCTATTATGTCATTTCCTGTTCAATACAAGTGTTGAGAAATTTTGGAATTCCATGTAGGCTTGTACAGTCTCCCTCAGCAGTAAGGCTGTGAGTATGTAATTGACGTAATGTTGATACCTGTCATTTTGCATACAGGCAAGAAGATAGTTAAGCTTGAGATCTCTAGCAAACAGAAGAATAAGGGTGACAGCATGAAATCAGCAAAGCACAGCCTTGCATTTTCAGGTTTGGAGTTGAAACTTGACGAGTTGCGGGAGAAACTCTCTTCAGGTCATGGTGGAATATTCCCCCATTCTGTCTTGTCTAGCCAGCAGATGAGCATGATAAGTTCCCAGAAACCAAGTTCAGCACAAGAGGCAAGTCACTGCCATGTTGATATGTTACTATTGAGTATTTACCCTTGGCATGGAGCTGGTTGGAATATCATTCCAGTTTGTCATTCCTCGTAGTGCTTCAGCTGCAGTGCTACATTGATTACAAAACTTTAATTATATATTGGAAAAAACTGATCTTGTTTGTTTACGAGAGCTAGCACTCTCTAATTGGATGATGTTGACTTCTGGCCAGCTGTAATTCTTGATGCCCCTGCTCAATACATTCATGCACAGGCTCATGTGCAAAGAGCCACCAACACCCCTGTATGTAAAAAGCACTGTAATCAGTGCCAGCTGTATGATCCAACCAATCATGAACTATTCATTTTAGGCAGCCTTAAAGGAACTTCAGGCAATATCTATAACAGATCTTGTGCCTGCGATGGCTTGTCATTCTCAGAATAGTCCAAAAGAATTGTAACTTCCTAACTGATCAATGCTTGCCACAACATTTCAATTGTAGTACAGCCCAAGCTAGCCTCATAAACCTGAGAAGTTTATTGTATCTGTTGTTGTTTGCAGTTGGAGAAGATAATTGGAAAGCTGAAGACAGAAAAGTATGGGAGTAAAATTCTAGATGAGATCAAGAAGTACACTGGCTCTGAGCCGCCTGATAATGGCATGTTGAATGAGGAAGAAGGAAGCGGGAATAGAGCTAGCAAGCGGTTAAAGACGAGAAAGGGTATTGTTGTTATCGAGAGCAGTGATGAGGAATTCTAAAGGTTCGTCTGATGCTTCTTAAAGTACTCCTTACTTTCACCATGAGCCCTTCAGAAAGACCACCCTAACCATGATGCAGACTTGGTTGTGTTCATAGTTTGTTTCAATATTTTGTTTGGTCAATGAAGTAGCCTAGGGATTCTTCTCTACCCTTATGATGATGCTTAGTGGTCAGGGAAAAAGAGATGGGGTTGCAGAAAATTTCTTATTCATACACAATTTTGAACCTGTCCAAATTTTTAGGAGAACTAGATATTGCTTACACTTCTCTGTAGCAGTCCCAACACTTTGATTTAGTTAGTGGCAAGGAACGGCTAATTACAAGTATGTGATCACCATAGGGATGGTGATTTTATTTAGATACTGATAAAGAAGTAAAAGTGTCCAGTAAAAGCTAGGGCAGCTGCTGTATCTGTTGTAATTTTTTTTCTTGAAGATCTGGAGTTCCAAGATATCCATTGAATTTTTGTAATTTATTTCTTGACAAGTCATCATTCGTCCCATTATTTTGGATACACAGATGGAACATGTAGGCTTCCTTTATTTGTCTCTGGAAAAAAGTAGTAAAAAAATCGATCCATTTCTTGTACCATTTCTTTACTCACCACACATGCAACACTGGGAATCTAATTTTGAAATTTTAATGGTTCTGCATGTCTTTGCACTCTTGTTTTCTTGTTTAAAAGATTTTTTTTTTATATCATCTTTGAACATTATATAATTGTTAGCTACCTGCTCATAACATGTAATATTTTGTTGATATATATTGTGCTTCCTAAAATTTTTCAAAATTTTTATCTTGATTCTTATATTTTATTTTACTTTGCAAATAAGCTCTTGATTGAAGTTTTTTATTCTCATATTTTACAACAAATGTAATTTAGTTCTTAAAACTTGTTTTCAATTAAGTCCCTACAAGTAAAATATTAATCTTGGTTAAAATTGTGGCAATAGATGTGATATTATTGGAAACAAAAGTTTTACTTTTTCAATGGGTATATCTATTTAAATTCATTTAGCTTTTACTTTATCCATCAATCTGTTTAAATTATAGAAAACAATTATTGAAAAATAATATATTTATGATGACATGAGAAAAAATCAAAGTAAAAATGCATTCATGGGGATCAAATTTGAAGCATAAACAAACATTCAACCCCCCCAATATCAAGGACTAAGTTGCATAGTCAGGACAAAAGTTCATATTCATTTTCTTTCCTGGTCACTTAACTTTTTTAAAAAAAATTTGATCCATTCACATTTTTTTTAATTGGCGTTTGATTTAGTAGTTCATTTTGGTTGTTTGGATACGAGGTTCTCGTAATATCAATTAAAGATTTTAATATGGAGTTAATGTTCAGCTAGTCAAAATAAAATAAGACTTTGGTTTATGTAAAATAATTAAGTATTAATGGTTTAAAATTGAATTCGTAACTTTCTTTGGTGGTTGAGCACCACCATTCTT
>Ga0325414_1003661_pt1 | contig 16029 bp, 17 predicted proteins | sample PopdelMetagenome_8_FD_206183 | JGI IMG/M metagenome (GOLD analysis project Ga0325414, IMG submission 206183) | Populus deltoides microbial communities from Bellville, Georgia, United States - Leaf-PdKOR-R3 | ecosystem: Host-associated > Plants > Phyllosphere > Phylloplane/Leaf | place: USA...
CAGTTCCTATTGCCAACAAACTCCTCTTGCCATTCCCTAATTGCATTGAGCCAGCTAATCTGGATGAAAGAAAGGACTTCAAACTTGGAATTAGCATCATAGTCATGGAACCCTAAAGCAGACCCAACTTTGTAGCTCATTACCAGTTATGAATTGGATTTGATAAAGGAAAGATGGGAAGAGGGGAAATGGGTAACGGGAAATTAAAGAATGGTGAAGATCTGTGCATGGTTACCTGTTTTGAGAATTATGGATTTTTATCCCTAACTCAAAACGGCACCAATTATAAGTTCATAAAAAAAAAAAAAATCTGGAACAGAACGGATGGAAAAAAATCGAAACAACTTGGCTCAAATTTGAGCAAGAACTTCAACTAATTATTGTTATTTTTTTTATTTGAACCTTTTCTGTTAGCATGCTTTGCAATTGGCCTTGGTATTTTGTTTCTATTTTCTCTATATTGTCCTTCTGTATTTATAAAACATTATGTCTTTGGGTTTGGGCTTGATCTTGCAAATCTTTTTAATGCAGACGGAAGTTAAAAGAAACAATAATCAAAGAACACAAAATTTTTGAAAAGTGAATTCCAGGAAAGTGAATTATTTTACGATGTTTGGTAGTATAATAAAAAATAAGTTGGAAAACACTTTCCAGTGTTTGGTTATGTCATGCAAAATGAGCTGAAAAATAACTTATTAATATTTTATTTTCTTAAGTTTATTAAAATAATGAGGAACAAATCTTACAAATTAAAAAGTTGAATGAGGATGAAATTGAAAAAAAATATAATTTCATAAATTATCTCAAATAAAATAAATAATAATCAAAATAATAGAAATCAAATCTAAAAAATAAAATAAAAATGAAAGATGAAGAAATTAAAATAATAATAATTAACATTTCATAAATTATTTCAAATAAAATAAGTAACAATCAAAAGAATGAGGACCAAATTTGATAGATAAAAAATTTCAATAAGAAAATGATAAGAAAAAAACAAATAACAATTATAAAAATAAGGACCAAAGTTAATATAAAAATTAAATTTTAAAAGATGAAATTAAAAAATAAATATTCAAAACAAAATATATATAGCAATTAAAAGTTTGAGGATCAAATTTGATATCAGCAAATAATATGACATTTCTAAATTTTTCATAACTTCCGGAAAATATTTTCCGTCTAAATTTCAAATTTTCTTTTGACTGAAAAGTGTTTTCTGTTGACCAACTTTTTTAATGGTAAACAAACACAGAAAAGTTTAGAAAGTGGTTTCCCGAAAACCATCACTTTTCAGGAAACAAACATGGCCTAAAATGAGATGGTAACAAAGAAACATTTAGAGGATAGAGTATTTAGACTCTCTAGCAAAACCATTCAACAAGGGATTCTTATAGGAAAACATGACATTGTTATACTATTTGAACAAATAATACAACGTCAAGTCTCAGTCATCGCAAAAACATTTATTCAAGATCTCATGCTGCTTTGCCAGGCCCATTTCCAAAACCACATTAGCATATGCAATAGAAACAGAGCATCAAACTTATTAAAAAATAATATAAATAATATACTAGAATCTTTTACCTTATAGTTTAACCATAGCTCTTACCAGTTAAGTAAAAGTTATCAATAGCTGTGTAAATCATTCAAACTGCCACAAAAGCAACCCAAATTAGTTATGAAATTGATTCGATAAAGGAAAGAGGGGAAGAGGGGAAATGGGTAACGGGAAAAGAGAGATGAAGATCTGCCCATGAATACCTGTTTTGAGAATTATGGATTTTTATCCCTAACTCAAAACAACACCAATTATAAGTTAATCTGGAACAGAACGGATGGAAAAAACTCAAAACAACTTGGCTAGAATATGGGAAAGAAATTCAAAATGAGATTAGATTCTAAATGAGATGAAATTTATCCTACTTTGTTCTTTAAAAAAAAATTAATATGAGATATACTGTTTATTTTATGCTAAACAGAATGGAATGGACAATCTTGCATAGAAAATCTAATTTTAGTGAAACTCAAGTTTATTGTGTCAGAAAATGTTCTAAAAAAATGTTTTGAGCATTAACAAAATCTAGTTGTCCTAGGCAATCCACTATTGTTGTTGTTACTGTTGGTGCATACTTAATTACTCTTAGAGAATAATATAAATTATATCTTGAGACCTTACTTAACAACTTAAGGTTAGTCACGAGTTTGAATCTCACCATCCTCATTTATTTAATAAAAATTAAACACAAGGTAATGTGAACTTATGTAAGTTTCAAGGTCAAAGAGCTTTCACTTGAGGAGGTATGTTAAAAAATAATATAAATCATATCTTAGAGCCTCACCTAACAGCTTGCGATGGTTCTTTGACAATTACACTATAGATTCACATAGTGCAATTTTTTAAAAAAACAAAATCAACCTTATTTTTTTTATTTCGACCTTTTCTATTAACATGTTTTGCAATTGGTCATGGTATTTTGTTTCGATTTTCTCTATATTGTCTTCTATAGTTAAAAAAACATCATATTTTTAGGTTTGAGCTTTGTCGTGCAAATTTTTTTGATGCAGTCAGAAGCTAAAAACATAATAATTAAAATACACAAAATTTTTAACGAGTGAAAATGAGTTGCAGATATGAACTTTTAAATTTACAAGTTTATTTTCTCTAAAATAATAATAATAAAGTCTACCGTTTTAGAAAGTTTACAAAGCCTTAAATAGGCCAGAAATCCTACCTCAACTAGAAAACAAAAACAAAAACCCAAAATTACAAAGAAAAGATGCATAACATCCAAAATAAACAAGAAATAAATAAACAAAAAAACATGAAAAATCACAAAAAACTACCAAAATCAGGGGCCTTATCAAGATTTTTTATATCTAAAGATTTGAAGGTTCATGTAAGAATTTGAACATGATCTAACAATTGGATAAAAAATTATGGTCATTTTAAGTTGTTATTTTGGTATGATGCGACCAAATCTCTTCCATTGATCCATAAATTTAATGCCTGTACATATAAAAAGAAATAGATAGCTGCCCAATTGAGTTAACATGTTCTACTCCTTTTTCCATGATTCAAGTTGCAAATTTAGCATTTATCCTGGGTTGACTGTGTGTGATCTTATATATCAATATCTCAATATTAAACAATAAAAAATTTCAAGCTTGATTTACTTAGGTTGACCTATATTTTTACCAATAGTCCAAGTTACATTTGGATTTATCAAATAAAAAATGAGCTAAACTTAAGATTAACACTTAAAATAAAAAAAATTTAATTAAAAAATCATATTAAAAAAATTATTAATTTCTGACACCACAACAATATGCTTAGAAAGAAGCTAGCTAACGGGAAGCTACTCTTAGCCATTGAAAACAGCTTCACATGCAACACAACAACGTGAAAAAAAGTGGAAACAAAAGAAAAGGAAAAATTTCTCTGTTTTCTCTTTAATGAAAAAAAGGTATCTGCTTGGAAAAACCATTCAACAAGGGATTCTGCTAGGAAAACATGCAATTGTTCTTCTATCTGATATGAAATAGAAACAGAGCATCAAACTACAGAGAAAACATGCTGATGCAGCAAATACCCAAGTCGGAGAGAAATTAATTTTAGCTGAAGGGAGAATGAAAGTCCACACATTAAACTGTAAACATTATGCCTTTGTTTTTGAAGATTCAGACACTTCAAAAGAAACTCAAATGGGCCAACACACACACACACTTATTTTTGGGAAGTTCACATAGCAAACACATACATAGATAAGTCGAAATCTTCTTTTGGTAAATAAGACTGTTACAATGTGAAGCCAATTTGTATCCCATTGCCAATGAAACAGTTGGAATTACTTCCCACCAATCAAAAACATATTCGCAGCACCACAACAGCTCAAAGACATGAATCTCCGTAAAATCACCTAAGGTAGAGTTGATCATGTAAAAGGTAACCAACCTTGTCTGATGCAAACATGAAGAACAAAGACCATCCATGGATATCACAAACGTTGATTTAATTGAACCATTAAAAGAAGGAGGAAAAGGAGAGCAGACAAATAATTGCAGCCATATTACCTGTTTAGCATGTTTTTCAAATTCCAAAGCCAAACTAATCATCAGACCCATCATCATCATCATCACCATCATCTTCCTTCATCTCCTTCTCCTTCTTCCCAACCATTATTTCAGGTCCATGTTCTATAAGTGCTAATTGGTGCAGAGCAACTAGTGCTTGAATCCTCAGCTACTTCAGATACCTGTAAACCAATTCAAGCATGGCATACACATTTTAACTTCTAAATCTTATTATTGAGCGAAACAAGAAACAAACACACAAAAAGAGAAGCAAGAAATCAGGACAATTCAGGAGCACCTCTGATTGAGCTCTTATTATTGAACCATTTGGTTTAGTAGCAGATTTTGTGATCAGCTTTGGGCATTCAAACACCTTCAACTTCTCTAAATGAGGGAATAAGAAATCATAACAAGCACAGAGTCTTATTTTTTGAGGTTCGCACAGTAATGACTAAACACGCAACATTACATTACATGGGTAAACAAGCAGATACCCTTATTCACACAGCATATGCATTATTTTGTTCGTCAATTTGTTCCATATGCGCAAATTGAGATTCTGAGCTGTATAGACGCTACTTTCCACTGAACTGCAGATTTACCTCTTAGAGCCTTTCCCACTGTCACAAGTGCTATAGGCAAGCCGTGGCATTCTCTCGCAACCTCCCTTGCCACTGTGTTCAAGGTAGAGTCCCCATCACGTATAACCTGCATTGATTCTGAATAAAACCAATGCTTCATCTTTAGATAAGACTCTTAAAAACACTTTTTGCTGGCACTCCATAGAAGAACATATGCCTGGAGGACATGTTGTTAGAAGAATTTTACAACCCCTGTGATAATCACCAAATGGGATCCATATCTCTTTCAAGTCAATATTTTTCCAAACATCATCTAGGATTATAAGCATCTTCTCCACTTCCTTCAGTCTATGCCTTAATCGATCTGCTCTCCCTTCTCTGCTATTTTCTTTAATATCCAGACGTAACTTATCTGCCATTTGATCCTGGATGTCTGTGACATTTGGATTCCAGGACACCGTAGGCATCAAAACTTCAGGAAAAAGCTGCAACTCTTTGGCTCTCCTGCCTACTTCTTTTACCAGGGTGGTTTTACCCACCCCTCCCATGCCATACGGTCCAATCATATTGACGTTGTCATCTTTGAGAGCTTTCATGATCTGTTCCAAAGCTTCTTTTGATGATTCTGAGGGCATGAATTCCTTTGATGGAAGAAATTCTATGGGCTGCACTAATTTCTTCAAGTTTTATGAAAGTCTCCGACTTCTTGGCCAGTGCCTTGCTTAACTTGAATTGTCGCATGCAGTTTGGACACCAAGTAAAGCAATTGCCATTTTTTCCTATTTCATTTTCCATAGCCTTCACATCTTCAATTTTGATGTTTGCATCTTCCAGCCACTTTTTGACATCTTTCTTAATTTCTTCAGCATTCCATTCAGCATTTTCCACATCTTTTTGCAGACCATCTAGTGCTAAAGCAAGGTTCTCCTTTTGTTCTTTGAATTCTTTAACAGAATTGTTGAAACAGAACATGTAACGGAACTGCCTTCCTACTGGTTCCGCCAAGAATCCCGCTAACTGCCCTCCTACTAGTTCCACCAAGAATCCCGCTATCTTAGATATAATGGATCCAGCAGCACTTTCGATCGCCATTTTCCACCAGTCTGAAATCAGAGGAATAAGGATACCAAACGTGAGAGTGAGTCACTACAAGTAAAATAGGCATAGAGAGATTGAGATTAGGAATTTTATTACCTTAATTTGGCAAAATATGTGCGAAAGGCAAGTGAGGTACTGAGTACTCAATAAAATAGCGGGGGGAAGAAAAGGAGAAGGCCTTTAGCTCTGTATGGAATCCAGCTTCAAAAGCAACAAGGCAAGGTATAAGCATTTTGATGACATAATTAAGATAATATGCGTAGTAATATAAAGATAGTGACAAGCAAATAAAAAAATAATAATGTGTAAAAGTACTCACCTAGGAAAGAAAGAAATGAACGAAAGGTTCAGGATAATAACTTAGAAGCCTCCATGGATGATACCAACTCGCTTCCAACAACAAATACAATTAATCTAAGCTATGATCGGTCAACGATTTTTTTAGTTTTTTTTTATGAAAAAAAAACAGATCAACAAGGGAAAAAAAAAAAAAGAAAAGACATGCAAAGAAGTAGAATTACCGGAACAAACTCAACAAAGGATCAAACTCAAGCAATTAAAAGTGATTGTCTATGATGACGCATTACATTATACAAATAAATAAATAAATAAATAAAAGAACTAGTTTTTTACTAGCTATTGTTCTTTCTTCTTGTCTTGCTATTGTGGTTTTATCCTTTTCTTTGCATGATATAATTGCATGATATAAGAGCAGGTTCTTACCTCTTGAAGTCTGCTGAATAAACCTATCAGCAGAAGATCCTGAACCGGTCCCAAATCACAGCTTCAATCCCCACCACAACCAATCTCCTCTTTCCCGTAGTCTTTCATCCTCAACTGGGAAATGATCCAAAATCAACAGCCGGTCCAGAGATAGTTTGTGTGAAAAGAAACGGCTGAAAGATGAAATGTGAAGGTTATGGTGAGAAATTAGATGACGAACTTACTTTGGTCTACTAATGCTTTTGCTTTCATTGTTTCGAAAGTAAAAGAGACATAAACATAATCATTTCCTTCCTTCTACTTTCCAGTTTTTTATTTCTCTGCTACTACTACTGCTTATTTCACTACCTGTGAAATAGAATTAAGTTTTGAGAAAAATAAAAATTATACAGTGATCAGCGCTTTTAAAGAAAACTAAAATTCTGCACAACATCACCATATTCATATATCATATACTACATTAATTACAACCTTTTTTGTTTAACATTACGAGCACCCAATTTACTTGATGCAAGTTCTTATGATAAGTGACAGTAGTATTCAAGGTAAAGACATGCAGAAGGGCGTGATAGAGTTTGACAAAGATCAAGCGAGTTCCAGTAGAGGGAAGCACTCTATGCAGGCCAAACTTCCAGTCTTACACGTTGACAATAAGGAGAAATTGGCATCCAATAAGTGAGGACAATCTTGTATCTTCCAAGTGGCTGTAGAAGTTAATTATAACTGTCATTGTTCTTATCACCCATGGCCGGCCCTATACATAGCTAAAAACCATATTCTATTTGAAAATTTTCTTTTATTTCATTTCAAATAAAATCAGTTCACCCACACACCATTATTCCTTTTCTACATTAACTCTAACATAAACCCTAATTTGTAACAAAATTGGGGATTTACACCCCTTATCAAAATTTTATTCCGGCTAATGGATTTATCTCCACTAATCAATTACTTCAATTTTAGGAATCGGGAGGAAGATATCACAGTGTATTGAAGTTGACAATTTAAATTAAAAAGGAAAAAGATTATTGGAGAAATATAAAGGACGTACTTGGAGCTATGCAAACAAATTTCCCACAGTAAAATATATGCTTTGAATTATCAGAATAAGAAATCCCCATCTCCTTCTCTATCCAGTTTCCCACAGTGACATATAGAGAGAGACTTCTTAATTCTGAGAAGCAAGGAGACTCTGCAATTATTTCACTTTCATCATCCTTTCCTCCGATAACATGCTTCAATTCACCGCAATTTCTTATGTCACTTTCATCATCCTTTCCTCTGATAACATGGGTGGTCATCTGATCAGAGGGCAATAATATATGTTTTAAACCATCTAATCTCCTAAAAGCAATTTGAGACACCGTAGGGAAACAACTGCTCAAATGTCTTCGCATTTAAGGATGTGGCGAAATATAATCTTGTCGAGGTTGGGTATCCTCCTGGCACGTGCCAATTCCCTAACTCAAGTAACGAGAGAAAGGAAGGAGAAAGAAAGGAAAGGGATAAAGAAGGAAGAAAGTAAGGTCACGTAGGGGGGCCAGTCTTGTACAAAGTTTGAAAATTAGGATGAAAGAAGAGGATAATAAAGTAGTTGTCAGAATCAAAACATATAAACAGAGGACAAAAATAGGGAGAGAGGCTGTTTGTTTTTTTAACTGTGTTGCTATTTATAATTATATTTAATTTAAAAATATTTAATTAATATATTTTTAGTATTTTTTATTTTAATATATATATATATATAATATTTTAATATGTTTTTAAATAATTTTTTTAAAAAAAAACTATGTGTCATAATACCAAATTATAGTTTAAAGTTTTCCTTTCATTATTATTTGAGCACATACCCGTTCCCTACCTCTATATCATATTTGAGCCTTACATTTACACTCCTTCAACATCAACGATAGAAGTTACGTTGAGAGTTCAAGTGATTGCAATGACTTCAATTGCTGTCATCCCTTCAAGCTGGGAAAAACAAAATCTCATCGGCCACTCCTTCAACACCAACGATTGAAGTTTCGTTGAGAGTTCAAGTGATTCCAATCCTTCAGGAAGTTCGGTTAGTTTATTGCCCGTTAACGAAATTGTTTCACAAGCTTCAAAGCTTTTGATATTCATCGGCCACTCCTTCAACCCAATGCCAGCCTTTACCATGAATCCATATTCTTTTGATGACGCTATCTGAATTGCAACATCACGAACCAAGTCATGCATTTTCACATGTTCTTCAGTTTCAGTGACTAACAGCATACAACAAGCTTTGAGTTTTTTTTACTTCCACATAAACTCGTTTCCTTGCATCTCCAATGGACTCCACATCTTGATGTAACTCATACCCAACTGCGTATCTCGTCAAGTCCTCTATTGGAATGTTGCAATCTTCTGGAAATAAACAGCATAGCAAGAAACATAACTTGGTTAATTTCCTTGCTCTTCAAATAATCATAGCTCAACTTAAGACATGCATATGCAGTTCTTTGTTCATCAATGTGTTCCACGTCCGGAAATTGAGAGTTTTTCATCTGTCTAAATGCTACTTCCCACTCAACTTCAGATTTATCTCTTAGAGCCTTTCCCACTGTCACAAGTGCTATAGGCAAGCCTTGGCTTTCTCTCGCAACCTCCCTTGCCACTGTGTTCAAGGTAGAGTCCCCATCACGTAAACCTGCATTGATTCTGAATAAAGCCAATGCTTCATCTTCAGATAAGACTCTTAAAAACACCTTTTGCTGGCACTCCATAGAAGAACATATGCCTTGAAGAATTTTACAGCCCCTGTGATCATCAGCAGATGGGATCCCTATCTCTTGGAAGTCAATAACTTTCCTAACATCATCCAGGATTATAAGCATCTTCTCCTCTTCCTTCAGTCTATACCTTAATCGATCTGCTCTCCCTTCTTTACTCTTTTCTTTAATATCCAGACGTAACCATTCGGTTCTGAATGTCTATGACATTTGGATTCTGCGACACCGTAGCCATCAAAACTTCATCAAAAAGCTGCAACTCTCTGGCTATCGTGCCTACTCTTTTCACCAGGGTTTTACCCACCCTGGCCTCCCATGCCGTACAGTCCGATGATATTGACTTTGTCATCTTTGAGAGCTTCCATAATCTGTTCAAAAGCTTCTTCTGACGATTCTGAGGGCATGAATTCCTTTGATGGAAGAAATTCTATGGGCTGAGGATGAGCTTTGTGGGACACTGTTTAAAACTTTTCTCTCATTTCTAAAAGTTTTCTGAAAGTCTCCGACTTCTTGGCCAGTGCCCTGCTTAACTCGAATTTGTCGCATGCAGTTTGGACAACAAGTAAAGCATTTGTCATTTTTTCGTATTTCATTTTCCAAATGACTCACATCTTCATGAACGATTGCTTTGGTTGCATCTTCCAGCCACTTTTTGACATCTTTCTCAATTTCTTCATCATTCCTTCCAGCAACTTGGACAGCATTTTGCAGACGATCTAGTGCCAAAAGCCAGGTTCTGCTTTTGTTCATCGAACTCTTGAACAAAATTGTTGAAACGGAACATGTAATGGAACTGCTTTATTGCTGGTTCCACGAAGACTCCCGCTATCTAAGATGTAATGGATACACCAGCACTTTCGATAGCCATTTTCCACCGGTCTGAAAATCAGAGAAATAAGGATACCAAACGTGAGAGTGAGTCACTACAGAGAGAATGAGAAAAGGAATTTTATTAACTTAATTTGGAAGAACATGTTCAAAAAGCACTGGCAATCAATGAAATAGCGTGAGGAAGAAAAGGAGAAGGCCTTTAGCTCTTTATGGAATACAGCTTCAAAAGCAACGAGGCAAGGTATAAGCATTTTGATGACATAATTAAGATAATATGCGTAGTAATATAAAGAAAGTGACAAACAAATAAAAAAAATAATGTGTACAAGAAAGAAACGAATGAAAGGTTCAGGGTAATCACTTAGACGCCTCCATGGATGATACCAGCTCGCTTCCAGTAACATATATAATTAACCTAACCTATGATCGGTCAAAGTTTTTTTTAGTTTTCTTTTAAAAAAAAAAACAGATCAACAAGGGAAAAGACTTGCAAAGAAGTAGAATTACTGGAACGAACTCAACAGAGAAGAGAAAACCAGATCAAACTCAAGCAATTAAAAGTAACTGTCTATGATGACCATCTCTGTGTCACACACTCAAGTAAGGAGAGAAAAGAAGGGGATGAAATCACGGCAAGAAAGAAGGAGAAAGAAACGAATTAATGGGAAAAAGAAGGAAGCAAGTAAGGTCACGTGGCGACCTGTCTTGTGTAAAATAGGAGTTGAAAATTAGCATGAAAAAGAGGATAACAGAGTAGTTGTTACGTAGGTAATTATTTTTTCTTCAATTTGGTTTTTATTTATAAAAACTAACTAAATTAAAATTTTATAAAATATAAAAAATAAAACTAAAACTCAACCAAAACTGGTTTAAATTAACTATTTCGATTCAGTTTAGTTATGTTATTTTATATTAAAAACCGAAACTCAAACGACCGGTTTTGATTCTATTTGGTTTTTGATACGGTTTGTCAGTTTCGGTTAGGTTCGGTTATTTTATATTAAAAATAAAAAACTATATTGTTCTTTGGAGTTTTTTTTTTACTTTCAAATGGGTTTAATTTTGGTTCAGTTTAGGTTTTTTCAGTTTGAGTTTTTTATTTTTTTCGGTTTGGTTCGGTTTCAGGTTTATGAAACCAAAACCGAACCGAACCGAATATTTTTTTAAATATTCTAATTAATTTAATTTATTTTTTATATGATTTAATTTTTTAGTTAGTTTTTTTCTTAATTTAATTTATTTTTTTATTTTTTTACTCCTTCCAGAGCAAAACACATAAAAAAAAAAAAACAAACATGAAGAGAGGCTATTTGTTTTTTTAACAGAGTGGTTTTTATAAATATTAGGCAGTCAAAGATGCACCCCGTGTGTGTCTATATATATATATATAAACTAATATTCTAAAAACCAAGGAAAAGTATTGTACCTTTCCCCACATCACATGCCTTTTTTTAGTTTTTTTTTTTGTTTGTTCATTTTTTTTGTTTTGTATTTTTTTTTCCTTTTTTTTCCCATATTGTTTTCTTTTTTTTTTCTTTCTTTTTTTGGGCTTTACATGTTTTTTTTTCTTTTTTTCCCAAGATTGTCTTCTTCTTTTTTTGTTTTTTAATTCTTTTTGTTTTTATGTTTTTTTTTCAAAATTATCTTTGTTGATTTTTTTTAATATTGAATTGATTGAAAATTTAGTTCTGTAGTTTTTTTCTGTAAAACATTATGGATTACTACAATGTTTCCCTACAAGGCTTTTTTTTATGAATTTTTTTTTTCAAAATTATCTTTGTCGATTTTGCTTCATAGTTTTTTTCTTTAAAACACTGTGGATTGTTACAATGTTCCCCCACATGATTTTTGTTTTGCTACAGTGTTTTCCCACATGTTTTTTTTCAAAATTATCTTTGTCGAATTGTTTTTTTAATATTGAGCTGGTTAAGAATTTAACTTTAACTTTCCCCACATGTTTTTTTTTTCATTTTTTTCATTTTTTTTGCTTTTTTTTTTCAAAATTGTCTTCTTTTTTTCTTCAATTTTTTGCATTTTTTTTCAGAATTGTTTTTGTTGATTTTATTTTTTTAATATGGAGCTAGTTGAAAATTTAGCTTTGTAGTTTTTTAAAAAACAAACAATGTGAATTGCTACAATGTTTCCCCACATGTTTTTTTTTCATTTTTTAATGATTTTTTTTCCAGAATTGTCTTTGCCAATTTTTTTTTCATATTGAAGTGGTTGAGAATTTCGTTTCGTAGTTTTTTTCTTTAAAACACTGTGGATTGCTACAGTATTCCCCCACGTGATTTTTTTGTTGTTATGATTTTTTTCAAAATTATCTTTATCGATTATTTTTAATATTGAGCTGGTTGAGAATTACAACTGGAGATTTCCTCATGAAACACTATAGATTGCTATGGTGTTTCTCTGCATGGTTTTTTTTCCTTTTATTTTTTTTATGATTTTTTCTAAAATTTTATTTGTTCATTTTATTTTTTAAATATTAATCTGGTTAAGAATTTAGTTTTGTAGTTTTTTCTTTGAAAACATTGTGGATTGCAACAGTTTTTCTCCATATAATTTTTTATTTATTTTTTCCATAAATCCACGACAACACAAACATGCCACAAGCCCGCGGCATCGCGCGGGCATGACATCTAGTATATATATAGAAGTCATCGAATGCATGTGTTTTCATTTGGTATTCAATTTCATAAACATTACTTTACTCTCAAATTAAATTGCTACAATTGTATTATACCCTTAACCAAACTATTAGTTTACTATTCCTCATAGTTATTAGACCAGATTCGGAGGTTGACCCGGTCAAGAAGCCAAGTCCTAGGTTACACGGGTTGACTCGGGACAACCCGTAAAATAAAGAAATATTTAAAATTTTAATATTTTATATGAAAAAATTAAGAAGCAATCAATGTGAATATAGGCTATACATATTATAAATAATAAAATTTAAAAAACATTGAAAAAAAAATAACTTTTTTCTTGTGAAGATAGAATATATATACTAAAGGGTTTCAAATCTCACATTGAAAAAATAAAACATTCTTTTAGTATTTATATGGTGAACTTTGAAAAGGGTTAATAACCAATTAAAAAATATTTTTTTAAAAAAGATGAGTCACTGGCTAGGAGAAAAAATACATTTGAAAAAAAAAACCGGGTCTCAACCAAGTTTTGCTAGGTCGCCAGGGTCATGGGTCAACCCAGCAGGTCAACCAGGTTTTTGTTTATCCCGGTCTTTTGCCTTATCTAGAGGCCATGTTTGTTTTTGCGTTTTAAAAGCGCTTTTAAAAAAAATTAATTTTTTTATTTTTTTCTTTGCTTTAAATTAATATTTTTTTGATGTTTTTAGATCATTTTGATGTACTGATATCAAAAATAATTTTTAAAAATTAAAAAAAAATAAAATTATTTTGATATATTTTTTAGGAAAAAGTATTTTAAAAAGCAATCGCAACCACACACTACTTCTATTGCATTCGTAGCATACATGAGTCATTATCCATTTTCAATTTCATTTCAAATCATTTTCTTTGATAAATCAGTTTATAAAAATATTTTTACAAAACCTCCATTTCATATATTCACAAACATCACATATAAGCAAATTAATTTAAACTTAGCAAGTGTTATATCTTCGTTTAAAGATTGTAATACATGGATTGTAATATACATATAGTAGAGGAAAAATACATAATTACATTTTTTTTGGGTTATAAACTAATCTCAATTACATTTGCATTCACATGTTATTCATCTAGTAATTTTTTTTATAGAATTTATAATAAACTCAAAAAAAAAATTATTCTTAAAAATAAAGTTGATGGACATAATCACGGGCATGCTAATATTATAAGTTTAAATATATTAATTTTAGTTATATTTTAATAAAATATCAATTATGTGTCCAAGTATTTTGATTTTTAGATTGAAAATTTTTTATATAAAAAAAGGTTGAAAAAGCTTGTATATTTAGTTTTTGTAAAGTGCGGGCTTTGAAGTGTGGACTCTTGGGAGATCTCAAAGACCCTGCAATTCTAGTTTTGCCTTTGAAAATGAATTTCTAATACCTTTTTCCATGAAAAAGTGTTGACCTTCATAAATAGAAATAGAATTCATCAATTATTTTGTTTGTAGAACATGAATGAGAAAGCAACGTCAATATATAAACTTAATTAATAAATATATAGTTGGTTTTGTTTTACAAGAAAGATTTTTTTTGTCCTAGAAAAGAGTAATTGAATTCTAGTTGAATAGAAACACGAAATTATTTACTTTCATGGAAGATGAAGTCGAGATTAACCACTTATTTGTGTGAGGTAAAACGATATTGATATTATTATTATTATTATTATTGTAGCAGCAGGAAAAATTTCTGATGCTTCGGTCTTTCTTCACTTCTTCTTGTCACCAACCTCTTCTATTCCACTCTTTGTCTCCGTCTTTTCCTTCCCCAATCCCCCGAGTTTTCTCGAGTCTCCCCCCTTCTTTTCTGCCCTTCCCCTCTTGTGCTTCCTTTGTTTTTTCTTTTAATAAACGAAAAAAATCACCGACTTTATTTGCATCCAATCTTTGGAGGTAATCTTGCAAATCAACTTAGTTACTGACCATTGATTTCTCTTTGCTTGATTCGTGGAGATAGGATCAGATTTTGAAAGCTAAATCTTGCATCAAAATGGAAAGGATGGCTGCTGGTCTTGGAGGGAGGCTGATTGAGTGAGCATGTTTGGCATGAAATCTGTAATGGATTCTGAGAGTTAAAGCCTGATTTGTTGTATCATGATTGTAGCTAACATATCATAGAACTTGTTTCTCTCATTTTCTTGCCACCAAGATGATCAATTGGGATCAAACCTAGGCCCTAATATTGCATGAAGATCAGTCGTCCTTGCCCACAAATCTGCAGAACACATGAACAAAACGACGTTGTTTAACAATATCAAATCATTTATTCATAAAAAGTATTAGTATTGTCATTTATAGTGAAACATTTAATTTTACTACATTGAAGAAAATTCTGATTTGATACCAATTCATGCTTGGCACGACTGTTACATAACACTTGGGATGCTCAACAATACATTGATAGTAGTATTGACTGCAAACTTGGTTGATCAACAGAATCCCAAACTTGAGCCAGCCCCAAATTTGACTGTCATCGCATAATATTGATCATCACATTATGCTAATATAACAACATTCTTAAATTCACATCCTACCGACCATTATGGCTATTATAATGGCCATCATGCCATAAGAGCCTCATTTTGAGCCAATTTCTCTCTCTTGCCACTATTAGCTTCCAACCATTCTCCACGTTTCACTTTTCTTCAAGTATTTTCACAAAATAAAGCTTCAACCTTTAAATTTTTGCTTATAAAGTCGAGATCCAAGGGATTATTTAAGATTTTATTGGAAGCATTTCAAATATTTTATATTTTTTTGTTTTTTTTGAAATACTGTTATAGACATAGAATCAACAAGATTATGTGACAATCTATATTGATTTTGTGATATTTTAATAAACTAAAGTAGGGGTTTCAGAAAAATAAAAACCAAACAAAAAACCCAATCCAACATATTGATCAGTTTTGGTCTGGTTTGGTTTGGATATTTTTTAGCTGAAACAATTAATAACCATTTTCCAAAGGTAATTATTGACAAGCCTTTCACCGAAACCATGTTCATTTTTGCTGAATCAATCCAAATCAGGTTCAGGTTGCTAACTCAAACTAACACAATAATGCACAGAGACTCTGGGTTGTTTTAGTTTATTGATTTTTAGAAATGTCAAACTGAAACCGAATCGAAATAAATGAATATTTCTAATTGAGATGCCCCAAAATACTGAAAAAATGGTTGGTTTTGTTTAGTTTAGTTTGGTTATAGCAGATACCCCTGACAATCTGCTTTTTCACTCGACCTCAAACAATAAGCACTATTATTATGTCTTTAAGTGAATT
>Ga0325414_1003663_pt1 | contig 16028 bp, 10 predicted proteins | sample PopdelMetagenome_8_FD_206183 | JGI IMG/M metagenome (GOLD analysis project Ga0325414, IMG submission 206183) | Populus deltoides microbial communities from Bellville, Georgia, United States - Leaf-PdKOR-R3 | ecosystem: Host-associated > Plants > Phyllosphere > Phylloplane/Leaf | place: USA...
GTCAGGATAGGACTGAAACCTGATTGGTAGAGCCAGCAGCCTATCGACAAATATTAATCTCATTTAGTCAATGTTCCAAATTTCCGCATACATTTTAGACTTTCTTTTTCATGTGATAAATAAAACAACGCTTAAAAAATGTAGAAATTAATGAATGAATATATATCTTCTTATAACACTCATATATATATATATATATATATATATATATATATATATGATACCCACGATCGAATAAACAGTTATTTTTCGAGAATTAAATCATCAAAAAAAAAAAAAAAAACTCGTCAGCTCAAAATATATCCACCAATGATTATATATAAACTTAATTACATGTAAAAGTTGAAAAGATAATTGTCAGGATTCGAACTAAGAACATCGATCCTTGCACTCTAAAGCGACTCCTTACCTCTATGCTACAAACCAAATTTCAATAAGTGAATTATTTTTTTTTTTTTTGAAGGAGATGTTAAGAGGTTGCTTAAAACGCTAAACACCAATGTTATTAGTTATAATCCTAATTAAAAATATAAAACCATTTTCAAAATGCCATGGGCTGGCGATTAATGATGCTTTTGTTTTTACTTTTTTTTTTTTTTTTTTTTGCAGCTAAATCCATTATTTGCACCTGAGTTTTCACATTTTACTTTAATTTTCGGCATTTGAGTACAAATTACTTAAAGAAAAAAACTATTCAATGGAGAGGGTAAGGAGGATGATCGATGATATTAATTAATTAAAATGAAAAGAAAGCTGACTTAAATAAAAAAGGGTACTCTGAATTAATTATAACGTACATATATAGCGGATCTTTTAACTAGTGAACTGTTGAAAACACATTAAACAGGCATTAATTTCTAATTATTATTTTCCTCATGCCTTATAATTGAAGTCATAGCAGCGCTGGATCATAATAAGTTTGGCAGGTCGGGAATTAATTTCCCAAGTTGCCAAAGTTGAGAGTTCTCTTCATATATATATATATATATATATATATATATATATATATATATATATATCTTGGTCAATCTGACCCGGCCAGGTTAATTAGGAGCACATTAATATTTAGTCAACTGATACACCCAATTTAAATGTGATATTAATATTTCTCTCATGCATCTCCTCAAAAGAAAAAGGAGGGTTGAATCTTCATTCGTCTCTGTGTACGTAGGGCTGCAAGAACATTGACCGAGTGATCCTAACCAAGCTAGCTAGCTCAAGTTGTGGGAAATTAACTGATCAGATGGGAGTACTGTTGGGCATTTAACTCTTTCCTCCCTATTAATTAATTTATTTATAAATATTATATTGGGGAAGGTAGCTAGAAGTAGAGGTGATGGCTTTCGGGCTGAAGGTAAGGCACTGTAGGTGATTTATATATATATATATAATTAAATATCTTGAAATATTAATTAATCCCACCTGCTGAGCTGATCCTCTCAATCTACACAATCCAATCCTAGCTATATTTATTAATTAATTTCACCAGTAAATGTAGTGCCGTAGAAATCAGTTTATGATCGATGATCAAGACATAATCAAATGATCCATACTTGTTGGTTGCCATGTGATATGCTGTTCATGACTAGTTTATGTTTATTTACTTGCGAGCCACCAATAATCAATTATCGGCATGCAAGGTTTCAAGATGAAGATGAAGATAAATCCCTTCTGTATCCTACCTAGCTAGTCTCGAGACTTGAACTTATAAAAAGAAATTAAAAAAAAAAAAGAGCGAATCTTCTTGATTATCATGTCAACCCTTCGGAGTTAAAAAGATATTGGACTCGGCGTTTTAAATTAAAAGTTAAAAGAAAAAAAAGAAGAAGAAAGAGAGTCTAAGGATCACGGGCCATATATACTCGTTCCAAGAGAAGAAAAAGGATGAGTATTCTTACGAGGGAATGACGTCATGAATTAATAATCACTGGGAGAAGCACAATTCTCTTGCGATCAGTACTTTACTGAAATGCATGGGTTAATCCAGTACTTCAATAATAAATATTATCATCAATATTAATATAATATATGTCTTGTCATTTTCTTTCACGATCACTCAGAAATATTGACGAATTAATCGACTAGACTTGCATTCCAAGAGTCAGCCACAATATTTTCAGGCAATCGATTGATTGGTTGTTCTTTATTCTAACAAAACAAAAAAAAGGATTTCATTCATTTCAGCAACTTTGATCGAAGGTTATTCACATTGCATGCCTCTTCTTTTCTTTTGTCATCTTTCTTCGATTTTTTATTTTATTTTCTTAATATCAGAAAATGACTCATTAGCTAGCAAGGGACTGATTCTTACGGAGAATACTGTGAAAAGAAATAGGAAAATAGGGGTGAATAATTAATAATGTTCATTTCAAGAGGGATCATATATAGTGCTGCTGGGTATTATAGATAGAGATCAGTAATTAATGGATTCATGTCCCGTGCGTGATTTCTTTTCACGGGAGTCATCTTCTTGATGGTGGTACGTACACATTAATTTCCCTTTTACTCAACAAGAAAATGAATGACTCTCTCTCTCAGGGGTCTGCATCACCTCAGTAATGGAGAGAATTTGGTGGTCGGAGGACAGAACATGCATGCAACGGGTGACACATTTGGATCGAAGCCATTTCCGTTGTGCCCATCGATCGCCATTTACATAATGAAGAACAAAGGTTAGTGTTTCGTACCATCCGCTGGAGAGAATCAATGTCAAAGCTAATTAACATGAAACAAAATCAAGAAACATTGGCTTGAAGTCATGGAACTAGATGCATGGAGACAGGTGCATCATGATCAGTTTTGGAACTTGAAAATTGACACTAGCTCATATCAGGTATCTGTACATTCTTTGTTGTACAGGCCCGGCCCTGTCCTGTGCTTGAGTTTCCAGTTTTTATGAGATCTTCGATTTGAACAGATACGTGCAAGCCAGCCAATATCAGGAATCTGTACATTCTTTGTTGTAGAGAAGCTACTACTTACACATTTCAGGCTCCTTTTTTCCCTTCCAAAGTTTTCAAGAAGGGAGAGGATTAATTCAACACAAGGGGAGGGAAGTCTAATAAAAGTGTTGTTGGAATTTTGGAGAGGTTTGCTGTCGTTTTTTCCTCTTTATTATATTAAATTACTATTAAATGAAATTTATTCCATTATTCATAAAAAAGAAAAAACATAAACTGCATCGATTTTGTTGAAAAGAGGTACGCTAAGCTCATGACATGATCCCACAGTAGCAACGGACGTGGTTGCTCTCTCGAGGAGTCATGATGCTATGGTATGGTATGGCATGGGACTCTAGCCAGTGTGCTGCTTCCTGCCTGTGGTTTGGTGTTTGTTGTCACAAAACAACTTCAGCACATGGCCCACCTAGATGTTTTGGGCCCACAACACCAAACAAAACAATGATTCTTCATTCTTGAGCTTGGGATGGGTTTATATGTGTACATGAATCTGAAAAAGCCCATAATATAATAGATGGCCCAGTTACATGATATGACCCTGGCCTGGCCCAATACAAAAATAGAAATGTCAACATACCACGGCCCACCATACTTGCAAGCAGTTCATTCTTAGTAAAACCTCAATTCTTGTCTCAAACCTATGAGTTTTTATCATTTAGGTCTCACAACTCTTAAAATGTATTTTAATCAGGTATTTTGTCCTATCTTCTTCAAATTGATGTTGTTTTATAATTTTAAAAGTATAGGGACTACAATAAATATTTTGTCCACCAATGTATTTTTCATTTTAATCCCTCTTCTTTAAATCTCACCTTTTCTAATAAAAAGGTCTATAATTTAATCCTATAAAAGCAAATAAATAAATAAATAAAGCATTGTGAACAATTTGTTTACAATGCTATAACAGGGCATACACAGTGCATTTTAAATTTTGGACCTCAAGCGTTTTAGATTTATACTAGTTATGTGACCTGATCTCTATCACGGGTAAGATATTTTTATTCTCGATAAAAAAATTATATATGCAGGTTTTTTTGACACATTTTTATCGCTAAAATGTTTTTTAAGAGCAAATAAAAAAATTTATGCATACATGTAATGAAATAAATTGAGAACTATGTGTGCTAGTACATTAAAAATAATTAACGATAATTAAAAATAAAACTGAAAAAAATGTATAGATCAAGATATTTAATCTCACAAGACACTTATTAAATTGCTTGAATAAAATAAAAGAAGAAAATATACTATGTAAGACTGCACATATTAAAAATATTATCTGAAAATAATTTTTTTTAAATAAAGTTTATCTATATAAAAGATAAAAAAAAATATTATAGATGAATCAAAAAAATAACTTCAAAAATTAAACACACACAAAATAATTTTATAAAAATCTCTCTGAAAAAGGTTAAATAAACAAATAAAAAAATCATAGATGAACAATATTAATTGAAACATAAATTTAATAATTATTTTAAAAAGAAATATTAAAAAAATATCAATAAAAAAATAAATAATATCTCGGGTTTTGTGAAACTAAACAAGTTAAATAATTTTTTTCTCTTATATATATATATATATATATATAGACACACACTTAAAAAAAAAGGTAAAAAAAGAGCCCATACGCAAAGCCCATAAGCATGGATGGGCCTTTAATTACAAGGTCGCGCTCTTAGGGTTGATTATTATTATTATTATTATTATTTTGTAAAGGAGAGGAAAACTTGTTATCTGCCTTTTTTTAAAAAAAAAATGATAAGTCATACGTCGCTTGCAAGCCTAATTTCCAGCCACCACTGTGGTGGCCGTAAAAAATCAACACCGTCATTTTTTTTTTGTAAAAAATCCTAATTTTTAAGTTATTTCAACTCAAAAACGCTTCACTAACATTTTTAGAACACCTACAAACCAATCTATCAACTCAAAACACCCTAAATGTAATAATCTAATTACTTGGACAACACACCAATTGTAATATAGAAAAAGACATGGTAATTTTTTTAAACCAAATTCATACAAAAGTCCACTTAATTTTCGGTAGAGTCTCCCCTATACAAAAAAATCTCAAGTTATCGACAATAATCTGTTACACTTCTATTAATCATTATCCAATCACGATTCAATCATCCTGGGTCTCAATTCCAACAATCCACATCAACACAATCACAATTTCTCAAACATTACTATAATATAAATGAAGTATTAAATGACACTAAATAAATAAATAAACTTGCATGTAAAATATAAATACATGAAAATATAATTTAAGTCACAATAACTTTTTTAAATATAAGATATATAAACATTCAATTAAAACTAGATAATAAAATTATAGAAAGATCTAATATTCACTCCTGACGTGAGTATGAGAGACCTGAAACAAATATAACTTTGGATAATAAATATCATAGAAAAACAATATTAACATTGGTAATTAAGTGATTTATTCAAGACTAACATACATTCATACTTCTTACAATTCCTCACTTGGTCTTTTTAGGATTTTTTTCTCAAGAATTAACTAATTTTTTTTCCATTCTACCCTCAATTTCTGACCAACATCATATATTAATACCGAATGACAATTCTTTCAAGGTACTGATACTAATTTATTGGTATCATTAACTATCTTTCACTAGATAGCTAATCAAATCTTATTAAAAACCTTTAGATGGTAATACCAATACTAATGAATCTCATTAGTATCATTAGTCTCCCATATCGGGATAGACTAATCGAGTTTGTCATGAAAACCGATACCAATGTAACTCATTGATACCATTAACTATTCTTAAACCAAAATAGCTAATCAAGTTCCAATAGTACCTTAAAATATCTTCGGAAATGCCGATGTAAAATATCCTTGACATCATTAGCCTTCATACCATGAAAAACTAATCAAGTTTTCTTGAAAATACCGATATCAATGTAGCATATCGATATCATTAATTAGCCTACATACCAGGAATGACTAATCAAGTTTTCGTGGAAATGCCGATATCAATGTAACCTATCGATATCATTAATTATTCTTAACTCGAATAGTTAATCAAGTTCAATATCCTCAATGTTCCGTGGTGATCATGTTGATGTTAGCAAACTCTACTAACATCATTAGTCTCCTGTACCTAGGACTGACTAATCAAATCCAGAGAAATACCGATATTAATGGAACTCATTGATATTATTAACCATTCCTAACTGGGATAGTTAATCAAGCATGTTTCCATTTCTCACTCGTTTCATTAGATGTTTTCCCTTTTTAGCAACATACATACATATATACACACATACATATAAAATCCAAAACAATTAAACAAATTTTCATAATTATATACATTTAAAAAGGATATAGGCGTAGAACATTTACCTGCTGCAAAAGCTCAGCTCGTGCTCCCTTACTGTTGTTGTGCAGCTCATGTGGTCCCTCTTGTATTTACAGGTATTCCATATTATTTCATTTTAAGTTACATTTCTCATAATAACAATAGTAACAACAAATATTGACCTTCTTAAAACAATTTTTCATTTACATTTGTGTTTTTCATTACATCCTTTAAGATCATTATTCTTTATTTAATCATAACTAATATTATAAATTTCATTTTTGAACACGGCTTTCCTTTGAATGCTAAGACACATCACAACACATTTTCTACAGGCGTTATAACCTAACCTCTTCTCAGATTTTTACCTATATCTGAAGTTATAGAACTCCAATTTAAGTGATGTCAGTCTTGTGGGAAATATAACATCCTTAGATATAACTTCTATGAAGACACCTCTCCTAAATTCTATCATTTTTAGGCTTGAATCCCTTCTAGAATCCCTTCTAGAATCTAGGTAAACAAATCTATCCAATTTTCATTAAAGTTTTAAATGAACCTTCAAACATCTTCATTTGCTTTCACTCTTCCTTCGAAACAATCATTTCTAAATTGTATTTACCTTCTACAATACATAATCTACCCATTATTAACACACAAAATCTCAACAAACTCCTTATTCTTTTTTCTTAACCTTACCTTGGCCAAAACTTGGCTTAAAGGAACCAAAGGTTCCCTTCTCCATCTCGTGTAATAATTATTTCCACTAACCATTGTTAACATTATAAACAACACGTTACAAGCAATTTACAAAGAAAATCATAAATTCTTCTCTTCTAATCCTCTCCCTCATTGGGCGGCCACCTACAATTCTTTAACCATTGATTTTTTTCTTTAATATTTCTACATAATTTCACATTTTAAGCAACCTACAATACTTTAATTAATTTAATTTCACACAAGTCTACATTTTTCCCAAATTCTTCTTAAAAACCCTTGTTTAAATTCAAAATTAATACACCAATTCCTAATCAAATTCAAATTGGTTTGCACAATCAAGTTTAGGGCTCCTTATCTGGTGATAAACTGGACTTTGATCCTTGACTAGTTGAAAAATTTTGACTCCTCCCTTTTTGTACACTAGTCGACTCTCTATTCTTTTCCCCTCCTAATTTCTTCACTTGTTTCTTGTTAATTCCCTTGTCAAATGATGTTATTCCTACTAATTAATCTAAATCTTGTATAAACCTAATAGATTTTGGTGTTTCTTTCTTAATTTTTTATGGAAAAATAAAAAATTTATCTCCTCCCTTTTGTCTCCACTACAGTCAGCCTTAAGAGGAAGAAAAATAAAGTATTTATAGTCTTAGTTTTTCTTTAATTACATTTTGGCTCCACTTACTTAAATATTTTATTTTTAGCCCCATTCATTTTTCTTTTTACAATTTGAGTTATCCCTCTCTTTTTTTTCATCTATATTATTTTCAATTTTTACTTTGGGTTTACACCAAAAGAGGTCCAAAAACCTGAAATTAAATCAGTTTAGATTTATCTTTCTTAGCCCAGATCAATCTTTTTGAGAAATATTAGGGCACCAATAAACCACTATCAAGCCTCTCTCATCTTATGAAACTCACAAAAAGAAAGTCATTTTGATGGTCGGAACTGATATGAATGATGATTTTTTCTCTCATCATCGAAATCCAACAACCTTTCTCTTTTTCATCTTTCTATAAGGGGTTGAAAAATAATACAAATAAATTTTTGTAGCAAAATTATTTATTTTAAAAAATATTAAAGGGACCTAAATTATATACTTTATATTATTTTAAAACTTTGAGGAACTATATATATTTTTCCTGAAATTTATGACATACCATCGTGATGTTTTTTTTTTTTAATTCTGGTTTTCTTTCTTTTTGTTCCGCCGTTGGTTAAAAAATATAAAGTAATTGGTTTAATTAAGATTTAATCTCTCAAAATTAAACTTTAAAAATCAAAATAAATTATAAAAAATACTAATACCTTAATACAATTCATAGTTAAATCTCAGTTTACAATGAATCTACTACCTGCAGTCCTCCTGCTTCATCTCTCTCTCCCCCTCTAAACTAAAAAACAAAAAACATCTTAATTATTGTCAAATGTGGAAGCTTACGATAGGAACAGAGAGTGTTCATGACAATGGTCAATCATCATCATGGCTTAAAAGTGTTAACAATCATCTGGGTCGCCAAGTTTGGGAATTTTGCCCACAACTTGGCTCCCCAGATGAGCTTTTGCAATTACAAAATGCTCGCCTTTCATTTCAAGCTCAAAGGTTTGACAAAAAACACAGCGCTGACCTTCTTATGAGGTTTCAGGTTAGACCCATTTGTGAATTCTATTCAAAGTTTGGATATTTATGTCGAAGTTTGGAGCTTTTTGATTGTTTTGACCGTGAAATGTAGTTTGAAAAGGAGAACCCATGTGTGAATTTGCCTCAAATTAAAGTTAAAGACGATGAAGATGTGACTGAGGAAGCAGTGACTACTACCTTGAGAAGGGCTGTTAATTTTTATAGGAAAATTCAGGCGCATGATGGTCATTGGCCTGGTGATTATGGAGGTCCTATGTTTCTACTTCCTGGTTTGGTAAAGTCTGAAACCTTAACTTGTTGTCTCACGTGTTAAGTTCACAGTTTCATTGATCACTACGAATTGCTTGGCTTCATATGATTGAGAGAAAAGGTACTTGCTTTGCATGTAAATGATTGATACATACTGTTTGAATGAGAACCAGAGTGTTTGTGTTAATGAGAATGTTGCATTTTGATTTTCTTTATTGGTATGGTTAGACAGAAGGATTGCATTCTTCAGAGTAATTGATTATATTAGCATGTAATTTTAGCCTTGCTTTTGAATTGCTACAGATCATTACTTTATCTATTACGGGAGCTCTGAATGCTGTCTTGTCAAAAGAACATCAGCGAGAGATGTGCAGATATCTGTACAATCATCAGGTAAGTGTACTGTCGGCAACATCTGAACCTCTATTTGTTCATCTTTTGATATCAAAACAACTTTGATGGACATCAGGGGGGGAGAAATGTAATTCTGGAAGTTGTATCAATGCCTTCTCTAATTAATCATAGCGTTCTGCCCCAAAGTTCAGTTCTCAAGATGTAGCTGAGCTAAACGAATAAGCTTGACCAAAACCATAAGCTAGCCGTTTAAATTTAGCTATAGCATTAGGACCTTTATGAACAGATTATGGGAACTATTTTGTAAATGTGCCACATTTTGCTGCAGAATAGAGATGGGGGTTGGGGTCTTCATATTGAAGGCCCAAGCACCATGTTTGGTACTTGTCTAAACTATGTGACCTTGAGGTTACTTGGTGAAGGAGCTGAGGGTGGTGATGGGGAAATGGAAAAGGGACGTAAGTGGATCTTGGACCATGGCGGTGCAACTGAGATTACTTCGTGGGGGAAAATGTGGCTTTCGGTATGAACCTGGTCTTTGTGTTGTTGGTTTGTTCCAAAAGCTATAGATTATGACAATATTGGTGCCATTTGGTTGATCTTTGATAATGATAGGTACTTGGAGTCCATGAATGGTCTGGGAATAATCCACTGCCTCCAGAAGTATGGCTATGTCCTTACCTTCTCCCAATGCATCCAGGTTCCTGAATAGTTATACATGCTTATTTCATTTCAGCCACGCAAAGGAGAGTGGAATATATTTTCTTTTATGCTGTTTAACCAACTAATTGAAGTTAAAAGTATAAAAGGCGAAACTATTACATGATCCATCAAGGGTCCATTGCTTGGTGTAATGATAAAATATCTTGGCCCTGCAATCACAAGTGTGCAGGCTAAAGTCTTAATAGCAACCGCTTTTTACACAAAAATGCTGAAAGATGAATTCTTTTTTAATTCACTTCTCTTAGCCCTCATTTCAGTGAACCATTGAAGACTAATAGTCTTTTAAAACGTTTTATAGGAGCCCTCATCAAAATATGTTTTGCTTACTGCCAAAGACCTAAACTGGTGTGTTTGGTATTGTGGTGCAATGTGTTTTTGTGCTTTTTGCTTGAAAATGCATTAAAATGATTTTTTTGAATTATTTATTTATTTTTAACATCTATACATCAAAACCATCGAAAAGAACTAAAAACCATCAATTTAATACTTTTTCATGTGAAATGCACTTTTGAAATGCACCTAAAAACAAAAGCTATCGCATTCCCAAACACCAAGTAAGTGGACAATAGTCTGATTAACTAAAATACAAATAATAGAAAAGGAAACTAAAATTGCTTATGTCTGACCAAACACGCATGTTATGTTAGAGATGGTCACTAATTTCTCGTGCAATTAGCTTGTTAGTTACCTTCTTTTTTCACACTTGGAGCATTACATGTTTCTTCTCATAGATTTCTAACTGTTTTACTTGTTTTTGCTTTTTGAAAGAGCTAATCTTTTGATAATTTGGTTCCCTTTATTTAGCAATGTTATCTCTTGCTTTCATTCTGTCAACAGAATGTTCTCTATCTCCATGTACTTGCTAGGGGCTTCCCTGCCATGTACCTCATTGTTAATATAGTTCAAACGTTATACAACCTTTCATTTTCACTTTATTGTGATGTAGTTCTGTCAAATATCAATAGGCTTTTGCTTCTTGTGAGTAACCTTGAAGTTTTATATTCATAGGAAGGATGTGGTGCCACTGTCGTATGGTGTATTTACCAATGTCTTATCTATATGGGAAGAGGTTTGTTGGTCCTATAACACCCACAATTCAATCTTTGAGAAAGGAGATCTACACTGTTCCATATCATGAAGTAGATTGGAATACAGCTCGTAATACATGTGCAAAGGTTGGTTAGAGATCCATTTTGTTTTTTCCTTGCCAAACTTGTATTATAAATACCTTACGTGAAATTGTTTTTGATGTTAATTCTGGACCTTTTATTTATTTATTTTTTCAAATTTTGGCAGGAAGATCTATACTACCCTCATCCTTTGGTTCAGGATATTCTGTGGGCTTCTCTTCACTATGCATATGAGCCTATACTTACACGTTGGCCTCTTAATAGGTTGAGAGAGAAGGCTTTGCACAAAGTGATGCAGCATATCCACTATGAAGATGAAAATACACGGTACATATGCATAGGTCCGGTCAACAAGGTACAGATGGATGATTTTGACGATGCTCATTTTTTCTGTTAAATAAGAAGAAAATGCAGAGGAAACGGACACCTTTAGCTCTCCAGTATAGTATCTGTTAAGAATAAGATCCAATATAATTCTGCCATTGCGCTTGGGCCTTAGCTTGTTGTGTTCAGTTATATGACTGCTTGTATGTATCAGGTATTGAATATGCTTTGTTGTTGGGTAGAAGATCCACACTCAGAGGCATTTAAACTGCATCTGCCAAGAGTATTTGACTATTTGTGGATTGCTGAAGATGGAATGAAAATGCAGGTAAAAACAAAAAACAGCATTACCCTCTCCTTAACTATTTATACGACTCTCCCTCTACTTCAGATCCCTTTTCTTCTTTTCTCTTCCTATTTTTGCTTAGAAAAGATGGTTCATCCTTGTGTGTTACTGATGAGGGGACCATTGAGTTGGATACATATATATTGTATTAGCTGTTGAAATTGTACTGAATTTGCAGGGATATAATGGAAGTCAGTTGTGGGATACTGCTTTTGCTGTTCAAGCAATTGTCTCTACCAACCTTACTGAAGAATATAGTGCAACCTTGAGAAAAGCACACGAGTACCTTAAAGATTCACAGGTTCTCAATTGTAGAGATATCTCTACCATAATTCACCAATGCTAGCCCTCCTTGCTCAACCAGCTATACTTTGTTTGAAGGTCCTAGAAGATTGTCCTGGAGATTTAAATTTTTGGTATCGCCACATCTCTAAAGGAGCTTGGCCATTTTCAACTGCAGATCATGGGTGGCCCATCTCCGACTGCACTGCAGAAGGATTGAAGGTAAAAAGGTGAATGAAACTGTAGAAGTTCATATTCTTGTCTCATATGTGTCTTGTTGATATTTATCTACCTGTACAGGCTGTTTTACTACTATCAAAACTTCCAACCAAAATGGTTGGGGATCCCTTAGGTGTGGAGAGGCTCCATGATGCTGTAAATGTAATCCTTTCTTTACAGGTATTTAAGTCTTACTTGCTGCTTTGAAACAGATGTTGGATCTAGCACAAGAGTGGGATTAAAGCATTATCACTTAAGGATGCAAGATTACATTTATTATATGTAATATGTTAGTGCAATTCTATTGGTTAATGGTGCTGCATGCAAGGAGAAAAATAGGAAATGATGCAGGTTGACATGGTACCAAAGGCATACCATAACATTTGATTTAGTGAAAGCATGACCTTAAATTATAGTAGAATATTTGGGTTATCATAATAGTTTGCTTCATAAATGCCTGGGTTAGAACTGTTTGCTCATGACAAAATATATGAACCACAAGCAAGCTCATGATACAAAGTTGAAGTTAATGAGAATCTCTGTTACAGGAGCTCCAAGTTTAGATTCCCCTACAGTGAAAATCATTCAATATTTTTCAATCTGATCTTGCATCTGAAAGTTAGTTCAGAATAGGGATTCCCTTATTATGTATTCAGGAGTACTCTGCTGATAGGAAATGTTTGATAATTTTGGACACTGCTGCAGAATGCTGATGGTGGTTTTGCAACATATGAATTGACAAGATCGTACCAGTGGTTGGAGGTAACTTCCTTAAGTGATCAAGCCTTTCATTTGAATTCACTCTGAGATTATGAATTCCTCCTGAGAAAAATCTTCCCATGGCAAATTTTAATATTAAGGACTTAAGGTTTGCAGAACTGGTGGTCAATGGCTGCTCTCCTTGCTGAAGGAGATCATTTAAGGAATTCCTAGTTCTGCGAGTGAAAACCTATATATTTGCGTATTTCGTTGGTTGGGCTAACTTCATAGGAAGGTCAATGCTGGGAGAGAATCCAACCACCTTAAATAAGCCTTAATTGTTGAGTATTTTGTAGATTATGCATGATGATTTCTTTTCCTTGTTAAAACTGCCTCTTCACAGATTCTTTTAACTATTCTTACAACTTATTTAGCATAAAGTGAGTGTGAATTAATGCATATCCTGAGCCATGTGCTTTTTCTTAATCCTTGTTTATAACATTACCCTGACTACTAGCGAGGTTCCATTTAAATCTAAACTCAATGACTTACAAGTCAAATTGCAGTTTATATTGATGATGCTGTGCTTACTACTGCATTTATTTAATATTTTTGTTCTGTTTCAGTTAATCAATCCTGCAGAAACTTTTGGTGACATTGTCATTGATTACCCGTAAGGTTCCAGCACACTTCAATTTCATGTTTAGGCATTAGAATTTCATTAATCTTGTGGATTTCTAATTTGTGATGTTGACTGAAATGTCCACATAGATATGTAGAATGCACATCAGCGGCAATCCAAGCATTAGCATCATTCAAGAAATTGTATCCTGGTCATAGGAGGGAAGCAATAGATAATTGTATTGCAGAAGCTGCAAACTTCATTGAAAAGATTCAAGCGACAGATGGTTCCTGGTTGGTTTGTGCCCATATATTGGATATTTGCTTTACATCAATTGCTTCATTCAATGGCAAGTTCTCTGGATGTTCTTAACAGGTATGGATCCTGGGGAGTCTGCTTCACCTATGCTGGGTGGTTTGGGATAAAGGGCTTGGTGGCAGCTGGCATGACATATAATAGCTCCAGCAGTATCCGTAAAGCTTGTGATTATATGTTGTCCAAAGAACTTGCTGGAGGTGGTTGGGGAGAGAGTTATCTATCATGTCAAAACAAGGTTGGACTAAAAATCCTATTTCATATTTTCTGTGATTTTCAAATTTAGGCATGCCCTGTATCACTCCCTTTGTGAGAGTTTTTGCCTTCCCAATCTGCTAATTCTGCTTATAGTTTCCATGCTACATATCCTATGTCAGCTTTTCTAAAATCACTTGACAGTATGATTTTCTTATTCATTATCTCTTATTAAACAGGTGTATACGAATCTGAAAGATGACAGACCACATATAGTCAACTCTGGATGGGCTATGTTAGCACTCATTGAAGCTGGGCAGGTACATTTGGGAATCTTTTTTGTTTCTCGTAAACTTGTGATTACCAAATTAGTTTTTTTTTTTTCAATTGCATTTTAGAGATAAAGTTGCTGAAGCCTCTCTACCTGTGGCGCCCTTGTTTTTTACCAAAAAGATTAACAACATTTCAATTAGCAAGATTAAAGCTAGTTTTTGAGGTGCATGATGAGAGGGAGGATTGTGATGAGTTTGAGATTTGTTGTGGTGCATGATAATTGTTTCTTTTTATAACATGTAATAGGCTGAGAGGGATCCAATACCATTGCACCGTGCCGCAAGGGTGTTAATAAACTCTCAAATGGAGAATGGAGATTTTCCTCAAGAGGTAAACATCCCTGTTTCTGTAAATTGGTTGTAGCTTATGACTGCAACTATGCATAATCAACTGAATTTTGTCTTCAGGAGAAATGAATTAGTGATTTTTTGTATATATGTAGAACATAATACAAACTGATTAGGTAACATGAGGGTCATTCAATGTCATCTGCTATAACAACTTGAATACTTTGGTGAAAATTTGGGAGAAAAGTTCAATTTGCTTGACCTAAAGTTCATACATGTAACATTACCAGGAAAAAAACAGAAGGTATAAAAACATGTCAACTTCAAAAGTAAAAGGTTGGAATTGCGGTATTATTGGAACAATTTGATATGTTCATTTAATGATCAAAACAGGAAGGAGCTACTAATTCTTGGCATGCCACTAACTTGTCTATTTGATCACAGGAGATCATGGGAGTCTTCAACAAGAATTGTATGATCAGCTATTCAGCATACCGGAACATTTTCCCTATATGGGCCCTTGGAGAATATCGTTGCCAGGTACTGCAGGGTCTTTGAGGTTTTTTTGGCATTACCATATTTGAACTAGTCCTGCTTATATCAAGAAGCAGCACCTGTAATCGTAACTCTAGAAGAGAGCATGCACCATCTGTGACAGTTGAGGATGCACCTTTCTGCAACAGCATTATGTTATAGAAGAGCATTATTATACAAAAACCTTTATTTCTATCATAAAAACCTGCTACTGGACTCGCGGACTTATTTTTGTTTGCAATGATGAGTTGGGTTGTTCGTTTTTGAGTTTAGATTCATTTGGAAGGCAATGGAACATACCTCTGGTATTCTGCAAGAGCTCACATTGGAAAGATATTTCTATACACTGCAGAATGTAACATGGTATTTTACACGAACACACCAGTGATGTCCTGTCATGAATAAGATCATAGGTTAAGACCATAAAAGTTTACCCGTAATACACTGACAGGATTCGTCCTCAGAATGTTTTTCCTTTCAAATTTTGATTCAAGTGATTACATGACCAAAAATTAGTTTCAGAAAGTTATCTGTTGGGGGGAATCACCATCTTCCAATTGTGAATTAATTATCAGCTTCGCAGCTCCGTGAAGCGATACGGGAAAAAGATCAATGTTCAGAAATTTTGAGGCCATTGTCTTGGCAAAGCTAGAACTTGTATAGACTCGGAGACAATATGCATAGCAGCACGATTACTAGAACTCTTGCCAGGAGCTGCGAAGCCTCGTAGGGCAAACCATGTTTCCATAAATGAGCCCGCCGCCC
>Ga0325414_1003665_pt1 | contig 16024 bp, 7 predicted proteins | sample PopdelMetagenome_8_FD_206183 | JGI IMG/M metagenome (GOLD analysis project Ga0325414, IMG submission 206183) | Populus deltoides microbial communities from Bellville, Georgia, United States - Leaf-PdKOR-R3 | ecosystem: Host-associated > Plants > Phyllosphere > Phylloplane/Leaf | place: USA...
TTAACATGATACAACCACAAATCGCAAGATTTGAAAGAAGAGAATTATCAAAAAGTAAAAACAAAAAAAAAAATTGCATTCTTTTCCTTAAAAAACGTACCGCGAGTGGACAATATTATGCATGAAACATGAATCTCTTGGGAGGTTTGCAGTGGCCCGATCCAGGCAGGAAACTGCAAGGATTAGGTCCTGATGGCTGAACGGGACTATTACTTTGTGAAGAATACATGCTGCTTGCTCGGAATTTTGGTTGCTTGGAGGTTGCAATCACAAGAGTAACACCGGCAGCAAGGATCAGAAACAAAACTATGGTGGATTTTGACACAAGAAAGAGAGGTCTCTTGAAGATACTCATCATGGTTCTGATTAGCTTTCAGTTCACAAGGATATGAAAAATATTGAGAGAGCAATGCCCACGCAGCAGAGCCGTCCGTGAGGCTCATTTAGTAGGCACCGAAAGAACTCTCAAAGTACGGTGGATTGTGACAAAAGAAAGAGAGGTCCCTTGATGAAGTTAAGAATCATGGTTCCGACTAGATTTCAGAGAAGGATATGAAATATCTTGAAAGTTGAAAAAAAGAAAGAACGAAAATCCACAGGCGACGTGAGAGCAAGTATAAAATGCGGCGCCGGAAATGAAATATCTTCAACAGAAAACCATGTCACTAGATTTTTCTTGTGTAAGAGACCCTTGGTGGGTAGGTAGTTGAATTCTTCGACAGAAAACCTGTGGCTGTCATTCATGGACACGGGGGGCCCTGTAAAAAAACACAGAACTTGTCTGTGGCTTTGATTTTTCTGTGAAAAAAGATGTCTCTCTAGGCTAGTCTACCCTTTTTGTCCTTTTCGTTTTTTGCCTCCTGAATACAAGATGGAACATATTACTACGTGACTAGTTTCATGTAATTTTGTTTGGAATAAAATTGTATTTTTTTTCTTGCTTCACAAAAATTATATATTCAAAACAAAATATTAAATCATATAATTGAATTCAATTATATCATTTTAAATTAGTAATCTTAATTATTTTATTCTTAATTCAAACACTACTAAAAACAAGGGTCATTAGCATCTGAATTTAGCAACGGATAATTCCGTTGCTAAATTCAATAACAGATTTGCAACGGATTATACATATATTATTTTTTTAATATTAGCAATGGAAAATCCGTTGCAAAATTTACGTTGAATTTAGCAACGAATTTTCCGTTGCTAATTGAAAAAATAATTATTTAAATTTTAATATAAAACTAAAATTACGAACATCGTTGATTACACTTACTGGGATAAAATCTCAGCCATTTATTTTTCGCTGGCTTTGGTAAATCTGCACCAGTACTCTCCCACCACACCGAAATGCAAACAGAGACCAATTAACAAAACCAACAAATGAAAATTAATGATCTTCCACTCTTCTAGTCTCCTTCGTCCCTAATAACATCGATCCATAACTGTAGAAAAATCACCCTCTCTTCATCGATTTGATTTCCCCTTATCCCAACATTTCATCTTCTTCGTGTCTTCAGCACCCCTAATTTTTTTTCTTCATCTTCTTCTCCTTCATCTGAACAGTTTCAATCTTTCTCTGTAAACCACCAAAAACACAGACCCATGGCAACATCGAACCAGACCCATCATTATCACCATCGAACATGCTGATTTACCCCTTCTCCTTGTAAACGGGTTGGGTTTTTCACGCTCTTCTTCAATAGTTCAGGTAATTAATTTAGGGTTTTTGTTTTTCTTTGTTGCAATTTAACTTTACCCCTTCTCTTTGTAAACGGGTTGGGTTTTTCACGCTCTTCTTCAATAGTTCAGGTAATTAATTTAGGGTTTTTGTTTTTCTTTGTTGCAATTTAACTTACACTAAAAAATTTTCACCTAACTTTCCCAATGTCAGGTTTTTTTCTGTCCTGTAGATCCATCTCGGTCACTTGTAACTCAAGAACACAGGTAACATTTTTTTTTTGATACTTTGAATATTGGTTTTAGGCTATTAATTCGATAATATAAGGGTTTATGAAATGTTTTTATCATGATCTATAACCTAATTATGCATGTTTAATTGAAAATTTATCAAAACCTCCAATTTAATTTTTAGGGTTATGGTTCATAAATTGAATGGCTTTAGGCTACTGGAGTAATGCTGGTAATTCATGTGTCTAGAAGAGAGTGATCGATGAAAATTATGCATCAGTTCAATTTCTTCACTTTCACTGAGATGTTTCATGCTGTTATAACTTGCTACCCTGTTGCTTCAACTTTTTACCCTGTAATGCTCTACTTCTATAATTTTTAAGTGTTACAGCAGCGTATGGATGCTGTTAAAATCTAGAGAGTCTAGCAACTGGTTAACCTGTGATGCATTTTCTTCTTCTGTAGCAGTCCAAGTGTTTCTTTTTTTCTTGCTGTGATTTGATTAAGCATGCTTGCAAAGTTTTAGTGTTGCCTTTTAGTCACAGTCAATCCAACTTACTAGGATGTGGTGGTTGCTGATTCGTGTAGATATTTTTTTAAAATATGCAATTATTAGTTTTAGTTGCAAAACTTATACGCACTTCTTTTCCTTGACAAAATTCAAATTTTGCGATCCTATTCATATTTCTAATATCATATAATTTTCTGGAATAATCCACCTTTTATTTTGCTGTGTTATGCAGGAGAAACCTCAACTATTTTAGGTTGTTCGAAATTAAAAACAGGTACCATTTGTTCAGACCACATTGTATTCACAAAGTTGTATTTATTGTGATAGATTCATAATTCTGTTTATCTGATTTATGCTCTTACAGGTCAAGGCAGCACACCAACTTCTCAAGACTATTCCACATAGCTATGGGAGTAGGAGGGTTGATGGAGTTCCTGTTTTCAGCAAACAAAATTAAGATATTGCAATAGCTACCAAAGACGGGATTAAGTGGTGAGTATTGATTCTCTTGTATCAAAATTTAAATATGCATATTTAAATTTTCAAGGCATAGGACTGTTTTTTTTATTTCCTTATTCAATTCCAGTTTGTATATTGGTTATATTCAATTAACTTTTCAAGGCATATGACTATTTTTTTCCTTTCCTTATTCAATTCTAGTTTGTATATAAAAAAATTGATTGAATGATTTTCTTTCATTAAATCTGATATTAAGTTTCTTTTTAGATGGAAATTATAAGACCAGAATGAAACCTGGAGATGACTAAATAATATATCAATTAACTACAAATTTATTTTGATTGTTGCTGGGAAGTCAGTAGTTCCTTGCTGTGAATTCTTAGTCCTGTACTGATTTTCTATTGATCTGACTTTTGGTTAGCTAGATTTATTTATAGCTAAGTTATTTATGCTATGCTTTTTGTACCTTGTTGTTATGCTCTTTGAACTAAAAGCATCTCATTGGAATTTCATTTTATGCAAAGGCTCGGTTTTGTAGAAAAATTATGACCTAACCATATAGATTCCTATTAAGTTATAGGTTTTAAGAGATAATAATTAGAGTAAATTATAATTTAGTCTATGTATTTTTTATGATTTTATAAGTTAGTCATTACGTTTTTGAAAACCATAAGATATAATATTTCATATTAAAGGATTTAATATTGAAAATTAATTTTCATATGAAACTCACTTCAAATCTGTTCTGAAATATGCTCTTTTAACCATGTTTTTTTTTTAAAAAAAGATTCTAACATTATGTGCTGGTGGGTGTTTCTTGGGTAGTTCTATGCTTTATTGATGTGCTCTTTCAGGAGTGGAGGTCTTAGAGTGTGGTGAGATGCTAATTTGGGGTCTATTTGGTTAGCAAGAAATGATGTGGTCTTTAATAATACTAAACCATATATGCTGAGATGAAATTTATTCTCGTATCTTTCATAGTGTTGCTAAGTGGGTGAGGTCTGTTCATGGTTCCTTGTTATAAATTAAATGTTAGTTATTTTGAAATTTCAAAATAACTTTGTAATCTTGTTCAAGATTGAAAATTTTTAGGTTAGATCTTAGAAGAAAAAAACTTGTTATGAGAAGACAATTGCCATGAAAATATAAAAACTAAATAGTACTTTAACTTGGATATTCTTTCTGTTTTTCATAGTTTAACTTATATTTGTTTTAAATACTAGCAATTGATATAGCTGGATGGGTTTAACATACTGTTTATGTTTTTTTATTTTTCCAGCAATTTGAATGGCTTATTGGATCACAATATAAATCAATAGAGTTGGCTAAGTCTGATTGGGTTGCAACAAGGAAATCTCCACCTTGGGCCATTGATTATTGGGGCTTAGGTAAGTCTATTTTGCTCCATTTTTTGATGGTTGCTTAATTAAATTATGCTTAATTTGTCTGCTGGGCATGCCTATTGTAATCTTTTCAATTAATTGGAACTCTGCTTTTCATTGGGATAAGATTATTCATAATTAAATTTATTTTTCTTGTAGATCCTAGTTTTGGAGGTTTATGTGAACATGATGTTGGGATTATATTCAATTAACTTTTCTGGGCATAGTACTGTCCTTTTTATTTCTGCTTTTACATATTGCTTCCTAAAGTTCATGTTTTTGGTAATTTTCCTCTTAAGAAGAATAAGAATAAGCTTCGGTCTTCTTTATTTAATTTCAAAACTATAAAGGCATTTAGACGCCCAAATCCCATTTTGATTATTTGGTTAGACAATATAAATCAATGACGAGGCAGTTTAGAACTTTGGTTGGGTAGTTCAAAAAAAACCCTTTCATGTTTAAACCAACTTTAATTATTTTTAAGGTTGATTAATGGGTTGTCCAAACAAATAATAATTAATGCTTTTTGAAACTCATGAACTGTATTTTTTAGCGGCAAAACCATTGTAATTAAAATATAATATTATAGTGTTTATATATTAAAAAAATCTGAAATTAAATTAAATTAAATTAATAGTTTACTCCAATAATTAAAAAGGAAAAGGATAAATAACAATATTGTTTAAATTTGGATTCAATTAATAACCTATTAGAATTCATATATTTCAAATAAATTTTTGAATCATCTAATTGAATTCAATTTAAATGCTTAAAATATTTTAAATAAATATTGCATTTTTTTACCCACAAAACAAGCCATTAAGTAAAATTACCATGTTAAAATCATATTTCTCTAATTAAAATATAATATTATAGTGTTTATATATTAAAAACATCTGAAATTAAATTAAATTAAATTAATAGTTTACTCCAATAATTAAAAAGGAAATGGATAAATAAAAATATTGTTTAATTTTGGATTCAATTAATAACCTATTAGAATTCATATATTTCAAATAAATTTTTGAATCATGTAATTGAATTCAATTTAAATGCTTAAAATATTTCAAATAAATATTGCATTTTTTTACCCACAAAACAAGACATTAAGTAAAATCACCATGTTAAAATCATATTTCTCTAATTAAAATATAATATTATAGTGTTTATATATTAAAAAAATCTAAAATTAAATTAAATTAATAGTTTACTCCAATAATTAAAAAGGAAATGGATAAATAACAATATTGTTTAATTTTGGATTCAATTAATAACCTATTAGAATTCATATATTTCAAATAAACTTTTGAATCATGTAATTGAATTCAATTTAAATGCTTAAAATATTTCAAATAAATACTGTATTTGTTTACCCACAAAACAAGCCATTAAGTAAAATCACTATGTTAAAATCATATTTCTTTAATTAAAATATAATATTATAGTGTTTATATATTAAAAACATCTGAAATTAAATTAAATTAAATTAAATTAATAGTTTACTCCAATAATTAAAAAGGAAATGGATAAATAACAATATTGTTTAATTTTGGATTCAATTAATAACCTATTAGAATTTTAATATTTCAAATAAATTTTTGAATCATGTAATTGAATTCAATTTAAATGCTTAAAATATTTCAAATAAATACTGTATTTTTTTACCCACAAAACAAGACATTAAGTAAAATCACCATGTTAAAATCATATTTCTCTAATTAAAATATAATATTATAGTGTTTATATATTAAAAAAATCTGAAATTAAATTAAATTAAATTAATAGTTTACTCCAATAATTAAAAAGGAAATGGATAAATAAAAATATTGTTTAATTTTGGATTCAATTAATAACCTATTAGAATTCATATATTTCAAATAAACTTTTGAATCATGTAATTGAATTCAATTTAAATGCTTAAAATATTTCAAATAAATACTGAATTTTTTTACCCACAAAACAAGACATTAAGTAAAATCACCATGTTAAAATCATATTTCTCTAATTAAAATATAATATTATAGTGTTTATATATTAAAAAAATCTGAAATTAAATTAAATTAAATTAAATTAAATTAATAGTTTACTCCAATAATTAAAAAGGAAATGGATAAATAAAAATATTGTTTAAATTTGGATTCAATTAATAACCTATTAGAATTCATATATTTCAAATAAATTTTTGAATCATGTAATTGAATTCAATTTAAATGCTTAAAATATTTCAAATAAATACTGAATTTTTTTACCCACAAAACAAGACATTAAGTAAAATCACCATGTTAAAATCATATTTCTCTAATTAAAATATAATATTATAGTGTTTATATATTAAAAAAATCTGAAATTAAATTAAATTAAATTAAATTAATAGTTTACTCCAATAATTAAAAAGGAAATGGATAAATAACAATATTGTTTAAATTTGGATTCAATTAATAACCTATTAGAATTCTTATATTTCAAGTAAATTTTTGAACTCATTTAATTCTTGTCTAGAACTCCTTGACAGCCTCTTCATAGCAATTTCTTGTCCATCTTCTAGCTTACCCTAAAAGAAAATGTTTATAAAATACCAATTACATATAGCTATGTGGTACATATTTTATTTTAAATGATTGTTTAAGTACTAGTAGTTAAAGAAGTATGTTTATTTATAAAAATACTTATTGGTGTTATCATGTTAATTAGATTAACATGGATGATCGATCGTGGATGTATCGTCGTCTTATGGATGGTCGTTTTCGTCCTGAATACATTACAAGTGTTAGAAGATTTATCAATTTTGTCTTTTCAATTGATAAAAATATATCTAGGGGGAAAATTAGATGTCCTTGTGTGAGGTGCAAAAATCAAAAGTTTTTAAAGGAAGATGATGTTTGTAAGCATCTATTGACAAAAGGTTTTTTACCTTGTTATGAAAATTGGACTGTACATGGGGAGCCTTATGTCGCACAACCAATATTGGCTGGACCTTCATCGATTGAAATTAGTCATGTTGTGAATGATGTTTGTCTAGAAAATCCATATAGGAATCTGGTCATGGATGCAATGGTGGTTGGTGATGCATATTATAATGATAATGTGTCTAGTCCTGAGGTAGCAGAGGAACTTTCAAATCCGGAGGCAACTAAATTTTTTCAGCTTTTGAAAGCTGCGGAGGAGCCTTTGTGGGATGGGTGTACCAAGCAATCCAAATTATCTACTTGTGTACAATTGTTTAATATGAAGTCAACTTTAAATTTGACTCAGACTGCCTTCAACAAGTTTATTGATTTTACAAAAAGTTGCATGCCTAATGATAAAAATTTGGTATCCAATTTTTATGATGCCAAGAAATTTATGCGGCCACTTGGACTTGGTTATGAGAAATATGATGTGTTTCCTAATTACTGTATGCTATACTATGGAGTAGATGCTATGAAAATAAATTGTGATTTTTATGGAAGTTCACGATACAAACCTAAAAATCCAACTAGTAAAGGTTCCAATAAAGCAGAGAAGCAACTTCGATACTTTCCCTTGACACCAAGGCTTCAGAGACTGTTCATGTCTCCATATCATGCCAAAGATATGACATGGCATCATTTTCATACGTCAGATAATGGGGTTATGGTGCACCCATCTGATGGGGAGGCATGGAAGGAGTTTAATCGTGTCCACTTAAGCTTTGCATCAGATCCGAGAAATGTTCGGTTAGGGTTATGCACTGATGGGTTTTGTCCATTTGACATGTCTTCAAATACATACTCTTGTTGGCCAGTAATTGTTACTGTTTATAATTTGTCTCCGTGGAAGTGCATGACTAGACCATTCATGTTTTTGACAATGATGATTCATGGGCCAAAGAATCCAGGGAAAAAGCTTGATATTTTCCTAAGACCTTTGATTGATGAGTTAAAGAATTTGTCGTCTGTTGATGTTGAAACATATGATGTATACAGAAAGGAAAATTTCCAATTAAGAGCAGCTTTAATGGGGACCATTAGTGACTTTCCAGCATATGGCATGTTATTTGAGTGAAGTACTCATGGAAATTTGTCTTGTCCTTATTGTATGGAGCATAGCAAGGCTTTTAGATTAAAAAATAGAGGGTAAGGTATAATTTTTTATTGTCATCAACGATTCCTACCCATGAACCACCCATATAAATGTCAATCTGATAAGTTTTTGAAAGGAGTAGTTGAAAGGGTCCCTCCTTTACCTCGTCCATCTGGTTTCGAAATGTTAAACGAAGTGTCCAAGTATACTAAGGGACATAATGGAAGTTCATCATGTAATGATAAAATTCCTGGCTTTGGTGTTAGACACAATTGGGTGAAGAAGAGCATTTTCTGGGAGCTTCTATATTGGCATACAAATTTGATTCATCATAATCTTGATGTCATGTATATTAAGAAAAATGTCTTTGACAATATTTTTTATAAAGTAATGGATTGTCCTAATAGAAGCAAGGACAATTTAAATGCTAGGTTGGATATTCAATTGTATTGTAAGAAGCCAAATTTGCATTTGCAACAAGATATAAGTGGTCGGGTTTACAAACCTAAAGGTACTTATTGTCTACACAAGAAACAACAACAAGAAGTTTTGTCATGGATGAAGGAATTATCATTTCCTGATGGTTATGCTTCAAGCATTTCACGATGTGTGAAAGAGGCACAATGTAAGGTTTCGGGGATGAAGAGCCATGATTGTCATGTCTTCATTCAAAGACTTCTTCCAACCGCTTTCCGACCTTACTTACCTAGGCCACTGTGGGAGGCATTAACTGAACTGTCCGTATTTTTTCGAGATATTTGTTCAACAAATTTAAATGCCCAGCACATGGAGTTAATGCAGATGAATATAATTGAAATAATTTGCAAACTTGAAAGGATTTTTCCTCCATCCTTCTTTGACTCCATGGAACACTTGACGATACATCTACCTTACGAGGCAAAAGTTGGTGGACCAATTCAATATCGATGGATGTATCCATTTGAACGGTATGTTTTCATACTATGTTAATTTTATTCCCTTTTTATTTTAAAAAATAAACTAATATTAAGAAATGATATAGGTATATGTTTTATTTGAAGAAGAAAGTGACCAATAAAGCTAAAGTTGAGGGTTTCATATGTGAAGCATACTTGATTGATGAAATCACCAGTTTTGAATCTCATTATTTTGGTGATGACATGCAAACAATTTGAAATCGAGTTCCACGGAATGATTATGGTGGCCTTAACATTGTAGATGGATGTCTCTCTATTTTTTCCTATCCATGGAAAAAATTATCCAAAAGATTTTATAGAAGACAGTTGTCACATGCTGAAATGCAAATTACACCTAACTATGTGATATTCAATTGTCAAGAACTTAAGCCTTATTTAGAGTAAGTATGAAATATTATTTTGTACTTAATTTATAATAATTTATTATTAACTTTAACATTTAAAAATTTTAAGCAATGTCGTCAAGAGCTAAAGTCACAACAACCACATGCGAGTGATGTTGAAATTGAAAAATTATGCGAAGAGATCTTTCCAAATTGGTTAAAAAATAATGTAAGTATTCATAAGTATTTATATTTTATGTCAATTAGTTACTTTAAAAATATTACTAATCTCTTTTAAATCACTATTTCTTATGAAGTTTACTATTATGCTAGGTGGAATACCAATGTAACGGAATTGGAAATCAACTCTTTGGACTTGCTATGGGGCCTTCAACTTCAGTGAAATGTTATAATGGGTATTATGTGAATGGTTTTAAATTTCATACTCAAAGTTATGGGCGTTTTAAAAAGACAATGAATAGTGGAGTTTGTGTGAAGGGAAGTTGCTATGATGATAATAAACGTGATTATTATGGAATGCTTAAAGAAGTTGTTCGGCTCAAATACTTGGGGAGTAAGTGCAAGTTATTTATGTTTAAATGTAATTGGTATGATACAAAACTGAGGGATTAGAGTGCATCGTTCGAATGGTTTGGTTGAAATCAAGCATACATCTCGACTACACGGAAATGAAGATTTTGTGTTAGCACAACAATGTCAACAAGTCTACTATACATATCTGCCTGGTAATAAATCATCTGAATGGTGGACGGTTATTAAGACAACTGCTAGAAGTTGTTATAATGTTGACGTGGGTGAATTTATTGAAGATGCCAATAATGTAAGATCATTTGATGTTGATCAATCAGATGAGATTTATCAACCATGTCGAGTCCTTCCTACCCAAACACTTGATGATCAAAATATACTTGTTGAATCATCTTATTATGAAGAAATCGGTCAACATGAATTGCTTCAACTTGACATAAATTGGGGAAACAATGAAGAAAAAGAAGAACAAGAAGATGATGATGATGGTGATGGTGATGGCGATGGTGACGAGGATGATTCTTATGGTGGTGATGATGACGACGACGACAAAAACATGGTTTTGTGTGATGATGATGACATGGTTAGGAGTGATGATAATAATGAGTAACACAAGTTAATTATATTTCATAGTAAATGTAATGGATTATTTTTTTTTATATGTATGGATGATTTCATATTATTTGACAATGTTTAGGCTTTCAATGTTTTTTCTTTATTATTTTATTGAAGTGTGTGTTATGGATGACATTACATATATCATTTTCATTGACCTTTGAAACCATTTCTAACATTTCAAGTATCAATCTTTAAATTGTGATTCTGATGTTATAGTTTATTTTGTGATTTGTCTTCTTGCTCATAGATGCTGGAGCATGAATGAAAGGGTTCTTCCTACTTAATGTTTTGATTTATAGGAACAAACATTAAGGTAAGCATACTCATAATTTTGATTTCTGCTTAATGAATTATTTAGATTTAGATTTTTATTATTGTTTGTGTTAATTGGCTTTTGACAATATAAACTTCATGGCTGATTTTTATTATTGCAAGGAATGCTTAATGAAATGGTCTTGATGTTATTTATATATTTGTTGTTGTTACAGTAATTATTTTATTTGAAGTATAATATTTTTTGAAGTTATGGCTATTAAGTGGACAATCCATACTGATTTTGAACATCATAAACTGGTTATTGTTTGTAATGAATTGGAAAACAAATGAGATTTAACAGTTTTTTTTTCATTCTAGTTATGACAGTCTTGGGAAAATATCTGTGAATTTTTTGTTCCTGATAGTTTAACTATGAGCTAATTTATTGTTATGCTGTATATATTCATATGATAATGTATATGTTTTTTCTGGTTTTTAGCATGCCTCGACGAGGATCCATATTAGATTCTAGAAGTGATAGGTCCACTTCAAGGAGTGACAAGTCCACTTCATCCAAATCATTTCAAACTACATCAAGGCATAATAACAAAGGATCCACATTTCATCAACCTGTGTATCAAAACGCAAATGAGTATTATATAACTACTTTGAGGAGTACACATCCTCCTTAACATGATTATGGGAGGGTTGAAGCATATCAATATTGTGAGGGCTTTCGCTTCTAAGATTTGCTTCAAACTCAAGAAGGTTTCCCTCGAGATAACCAACTTGTTTATGGAGGACACCTTATTCATATAGGAGTTATGGGAGAGTTGATGATGATGATGTGAACATTAGAGATGAAGATGAGGGAGACGATAGTAATGAGAGAGGTGTATGTGATGAGGATCCAGATGGTGTGCCATCAAACCACGGTTCAACATCTTCTCCATACAATTATGATCAAAATGTTAAAAGGAAGGGTTTTGACACACCAATAGATCCAATTACAAGAAAAAAAAGAGCTTTGTTTTTATGGAACAACAGAGTAAGTTTAAACTTTTAAAAACTAACTTATTAAGGTTATATTTTCAGGTATGAAAAAAATTACTTATTATTGTGAAATTATTTATTTACTATAAGTTTGTTATTATATATTTTCAGGTTTAACAATGCATCGTGTGGACGTGCAATCGAAGATATTTTGAGGTCCAATTTTAAGGGAGCATGGCACTCTTGGGAAAAAGTAGATTCAATGTGCAGGGATGAACTCTTTAAAGAGTTTAAGGTAAGAACCAACACTAATTGCCATATTCTTTTCAATTTTGATCACTTTAATATAGCATTATGAAAATTATGAACTGAATAGCTATAGAAGTGTGCTGGTAATTGTCTTGTTATTTATAACCATAAATTATTAACTGAATAGCAAGTACTGATTTGTGTTCTAATTTGTTCTTATTTCTTGTTTACTCTTTAATATCATTTAATTTCTTTAGTTATTACATCATTTTGCAAATTCGGAACAAGATAACACAATATGATTAATTATTTATATAATTTGAAATTTTGTGCACTCTTTTTACTTGGTATATATATTATTTGGTAGAAAAAATATTTCTTTCCTGAGAAAGATGAGTCGATTGTTCGTAATATTTGAGAAGATAAGGCTAGGATAGCTTTGAATCAACAATTGACACGAGCTCGCAAGAAAGCCATGTCAAAAGAAAACACTACAAATATTATAGATTGTCTTGATAAAGGTCCTGCCTGGATAAACAATGATGACTGGAATCAAATGATCAAAGATGTTTGGTCCACCCCTGAATTTCAAAGGAGATCTGAATCTGCTAGGAGGAATCGATTAACCAAAACAGATGGCAAAATAAGCACTCATTCTGGAGGAACAGTGTCATTTGCATCATATCGAGCTAACATGGTAAGGATTTTTTTTTTATGCTTAAGATAATAAATTAAAATTTGTATATTTGTCTTTTATAATATTTATTAATCTTGAAAGCAAGAGGAAGCTGGTGGAAAAGAACCTCCATGGGATGATGTCTTTTCAGCTTTGCATCAAAGTACTAAGCAGTCTGGTAGCTTCATCGACAACAAGTCTAAAAAAGTGGTTGTATGTATTTTTATTTGATTATTTCTTAATATAACTTAAGTATTATTTAACATTCAAATGAATTTATTGTTGCATGTATTTTATTTGTAGGAAAATTATAAAATGGAGATGATTTCAAAGTATGGAACTAATCGGGAAAATCATCCTTCATTTGATGGAGCAGCTTGGTGTGTGGCTTCAGGAGGAGTTACAAAGGGTAGGGTATATGGTGCACATCGTATGCCAAAATCTATAGTTAGTACAAGTTCTTCATCACATTCCTACTCGGTGGAGTCATCATATTCCAGTTCATCGTATCGAGCATTGCGACAGGAGATAAAGGATAAAGAAGAGGAGATAAAGAAAAAAGATGATTTTATTCTTGAAATGAAACGGCAGATGGATTCCATGCAAGAATATATTGTGAACAATCTTGGATACCATGGTGGGACATCAAATATTGGCCAAGGTATGCCTTCACCTATGGCTCCCCAGATCATGACACCTATGGGTCCCACATCTCAACCACTTTATTGACCTACACCTCGATCACTATATCCTGATCAATCTTGTGTCGATCCACAATATCATGGTTCGTCTTCACAACCAGCACCATGATTGTATCTTTTGTTGTTTTTTTTAATTGTATTTCGACTAAATTATATTAATGCAAGTTTGACTAAATTTTAATAATATGAATATTATTTTTATTTCATTTTTTATTAGTTATACAATTATTTTTAATATTAATTTATGTTGGTTATATATATTCTACAACTTTTAAAATATCCATAAATAATTAATTAAACAAATTAAAAGTCATTTTAATAAATAAATAAAAATTAATTTAATAAAAATAATATACTCAGCAACGGATTATCCGTTGCTGATTCCCAAAATTAGCAACAAAATTTCAGTTGCTAAAATCCGTTGCTAAAATTAGCAACGGAATTCCGTTGCTGATTCCCAAAATTAGCAACGAAATTTTCGTTGCTAAAATCCGTTGCTAAAATTGCAACGGAAAATCCGTTGCTGGTTGTTAGCAATGAATTTTCTGTTGCTAAAAATAATATTATTTGCAACGGACTATTCCGTTGCTAATTACTACATAGTAGTGAAAATTGCATTGTACATCTCTCCTCTTCCTAGTGAGTAATTTGTTTATAAATAATATATTACGTCCAACTCCCTCATGGTGGCCTCCAAAGTTTTTTCCAAGTCTCGCCCTTAGCTTATGTTACATATGACTCAAAGATTATTTGTTTATAATTTGTATTTATATTATTATATTATTAAATAAAAAATATTTTTAAAAAAACAAAATACTTAAAACTTAATAAAGTCAATAATTCAAGTTGTGAGTTTAGATAATCAAAAGTTTTCTCCCACACCCTCATTTCACATCCCTAGTTTTCATTCTTACTTCTTTAATAATGGAAAAAGAAAAGGGAAACAAATACGAATAAAAATTAAAGATGGAATATTTTGAAAATTGAAAAAAAAGAAGAATGAAAATCCACAGCTGACGGGAGAGCAAGTAGACGGGAGAGCAAGTATATAGTGTGGCACAACTTTGAGGGGTGTATTTCAACTGATCTGGTTGTAGATTTATATTTTAGAGGTCATTGATTTGAGTTTAACAAACTTTAGGTCTATTAGAGGCTTACATGGTCGTTAACTTCAGGGTTCGTGGGATTAGTCGAGGTACGCGCAAGCTGGCTCGAACGCCTACGTTAATTAAAAAAATATATAAAATGCGGCACATGTGAATGAAATAATGGTTTTTTAAATGGTTTAATATATATTAATAATGCTAAAAATTTACTGATAAATTTATAATTTGTTATAATTTTTATGTTTGGAATAAAAAATATTAATTTAATTTAATTTTACATGTGATTAAATTCAATAGATAATTCCTTACCATTCATATGTTTGGAATAAAATATTAAATCACACAATTAAATTCAATTATGCTGTTTGGAACACCTATATATGAAATTTAATTAAATTATTCATTTTGATTATTTTATCCTTAATTCAGAATTGCAGTGTACATCTTCTGTGAATAATTTGTTTATAAACAAAATATTACGCCGAGCACCCTCATAGTGGCCTTCAACATAGAGTTTTTTTCAAGCCACGTCCTTAGCTTATCTTGAACATGACTAAAAAAGTATTTGTTTATATTTTGTATTTCTGTTATTATATTATTAAATAAAAAATATTTTTAAAAATCAAAGTATTTAAAACTTAATAGAATCAATGGTCTGAATTATAAATTTAATAAATTAAGCCACAAAATCTAAATCAATATAATAAATCACCATTTCAATATTAAAACAAAAACATTTTAAATTTTTTCTAAAATAAAAAATTCAAAAGGGGCCATTTATGATGAGACCGAGGGAACCAGTGATTTCCTGGCTTAGGTCAGGATGTTTTAGCAATTTCCTTGTTTTTTTTTTTTTTAAATATCTATACATTAATTAATCCTTTTATTTTAATAATTGTGACATCTTGTTTGGAGCAAGCTAACCTAATTGAGAGAGAGAGAAGCTTGGACTTTGGTAAAAGTGAATTTAATGTTTGCTAGAATAATCGAATCCAGAAGCATATAATCATAACGCAGCATACATTATCTCATTAATTATGACCATGTATTTTATTTATTTATTTTTATTTAATTTTCATGCGACTTATATCAAATATTATCATGTTAATTTAATTGCTTCAAGAACAGACCCAGACCCTCAAAAGAAAAAGAAATTAGAGAATATTAAAAATAATTTTATAAAAATAAAAAAATAAAAAAACTATTACTAAACTCACAAACATTTAAAAAAAGAAATTGCATTGTAAAGAAAATCACGTGGAATTAATTGCGCCCGCCCACTCGCCCC
>Ga0325414_1003666_pt1 | contig 16022 bp, 10 predicted proteins | sample PopdelMetagenome_8_FD_206183 | JGI IMG/M metagenome (GOLD analysis project Ga0325414, IMG submission 206183) | Populus deltoides microbial communities from Bellville, Georgia, United States - Leaf-PdKOR-R3 | ecosystem: Host-associated > Plants > Phyllosphere > Phylloplane/Leaf | place: USA...
GCGGAATAGTAAATGAGTTTTTCTTATAGAATATTTGTTAATGAGTTGAGAATTCAAATCTCAGTTGTCTCAATTATAATTTTTTAACTCCAATATTTTTGTTGAAAAGAGTGAAATAATTTATATATATTATTCAATTAATGTATAAAAAATATGCTTAACCTGTTTTCAATTGAACGTAAAATAAACCATTCACGATTAAATTGATATAATTAAGAGAAAAATTATTTATTTTTGTTGTCCTTCATTATATAGAAACCTTTTTACCATTTGAAACATCAGGTCTCCACAAACTAGAACAGGAGAGTTTGAGGAAACAAAAGACATGGGATTTTACTGTTGTCATATATTTAGAATGTGTTTGGCAGTGTGGTTACTGGTTTTTTTTAAATAATTTTTCGTGTCAAAATACATGCTAATAATTTTTTTTATTTTTTAAAAATTATTTTTAACATCAGCGCATCAAAACAATCCAAAACATATAAATCATATTAAATTTTAATAAAAATAAAAATTTAAATATTTTAAAAATATAGCTACAACCGCGTTTCCAAACATACCTAATTGTCGGGTTCAAAAAAGTGTCAAGAAACTTGAAATACAACAAAGCCAATTTTAAAATTAAGTCGCTCCAATGCTCTTGCACCGGATGAACCGTAATCATTAGAGGTTATTTTATGGTAGAAGATTAAGATAATTTCTAATTGTAATAATAATTATTTTTTAAAGTATTTTTTAATTTAAAATATATTCAAATAATATTATTTTAATTTTTTAACATGTTAAAAACAATAAAAAAATAATTAAAAAATAAAAAATAAACTGAATTTGAGCAGGTGATTAAAGAGTAGCACACGGGATAGGTATCCCGGGAGCGAGTGAACATTGTTTTCGGGCATGGTTCCCGGTTGCTTGGGTTGACACTTGTGTAAGAAACCAGGTTTTCAATTAGAAAGAGTGCTCATTAATCATGTGGCGGGTTGTGATTGGTTAGAGGGAGAGAAATTCAAGATTCAAGGCAGATAAAGAATCTACCTAAATGCCACAAAAGAATGTTAGAGACGGAGCTCCCAAGATTAGAATCAGAGAGAGATCCACCGACATTTGGGTGAGTGATGTAGTTGTTTTTTAAATGATTTTTTATTTAAAAAAATATTTTTTATTTTTTATTTTTTTATATAATAATTTAAAAATATTAATTTAAAAAAAATAAAAATATAATAACCAGGAATAATTTTACACGACCTCCACTTTGCCACGGGCTGAAATCTTTTTTAATATAAGAAATTAAGTATGGAAGCTTTTTAATATAATTTTTTTACATATAAATTTTTTCAATATAAATTAAAAAATTTATACACACGTTTAATTAAATAAATTGAGAATCATCTAGATTAATAAAAAAATCATTAACGATACACTGAAAAAACACAATTGAAAAAATCAATAAATATATACAAATTAAGATATTTGATCTCGCAACATAGTTCATTTACTTGGGTTATATTCAATAACTCTATTTATTAAAATTAATTTTTTTATTTAATCAAATAATAATAGGAAAGACACACATGTGAAATTGATTGAATAAAATCGAAAGAAAAAATAAATCACATAAGGTTTTGCACTTATTAAAACACCATCCAAAACTATATTTTTTTTTAAAAAAAATTTCATTTAGATAAGTCATAAAAATTTTGGCCTCAAAAGGATACCATCATGCAAGAAAAAAAAGTTTGAGTATCAAAATTAAAAAAAATCACAATGAAATATGAGATGGTTAACAAATGCTTTTTTCTATAATAAATTTCTTATTTTTGTACTTGAGGACTCAATTGAAACCGTAAATTAAGTTGAAGACTCATTTTAATAGATAAATTTTGTAATCAAAATTGAACTCGAGTTTTGGGCTCGTGAAACTCACAATTGCCCATGGATTTTTATTTTCTTCTTCTTTTTCGATAAATGCTTATGAATACAAAACATAGAATTCTTCTACCTGAAATTTGGATTGGCCATACCTCATAGTTGACTGGCATTTGGGCTCTGAAAGTGAAAGCATGAGAAAAGTGATGCCATCCCACTTGGGCTCTGAGTGAAAGCAATGCTAGAGGGTGCATCTAAACTTGCACGACTGGAATTGAAAGCACTAGTGGCGCTGCAAAACAAAAGTAAAAATAAATCGCTCTCGGGCTCCTGCAAAAACACAAGAAAAGATGTTGAAAGTATTTTTCATTTAAAAATATATTAAAATATTTTTTAAAAAAATTTAATTTTTATATAAATACATTAAAACAATTTAAAAATATAAAAAATAATAATTTAAAACAATAAAAAAATTTAAATTTTAACAAAAACGAATCCAGTAATGAGGTGATTGACAATCAACGGTAGCGCCCACAGCCTGATAGAGTAACGATCAATCAAATTTTAAATGGCATGTATATCCTCGAATCAACAGAGTTAAACTTCTTCAAGCTCCATCTATATCTATCTTCTTTTTCAACAAATAGAAGAACAAGAAACATAAACAACATTCGAAACTATGACAAGCAAATACTAGAACTTATTAACTCAATAAATCTGAGATTTCATTTGGTGACTGAGGATTATTCAAATAAACTAGGAAATTGCCACGGAAACAAATTGTCAAGGAATCCCAAGAAACAAGAAGTTTCCACTAAATATCTAAATTACGTCACGATCTTCTATATTACAAACAGTTGAGTCCTCGAGAACAAGGTGTAGGAGAGATTCCTAGTCAAGTTCTAAAACCAAATCCAGAGAATCTCTTAGAAGCTTCATCCTTTATTCTCTACGAGCTAGAATCTAGGAGATTTACAAGGGAATTGCCTTTCCTGATCCTAGCCCTCCCTGCTTCCTTCAGTAGCATGGCTAGCCTTTCCTTCTCATCAGCAACTTCTGGATTTGCTGTTCCAAGTTTTTCTTCTCTCAACTTGAGTATGTACTCCAATATCACAGTTGCATCTTCTACCCTATAAAGACAACCACAATTCTCCATTCAGTACAGCGCCTCCAACAACAGAGGAACCTCAACTTTTGGCTTTGAAAAGTAATCGCATATATTGAATACTTAAATGTAATCAACAAATGCACAAAAGTTTCTCCAATAAGCTAACCCACTGAAACTTGCATCAGGGACTTGCTGGACTTTCTGCAATGCATTATGCCACATAACATTGAGTGAATACACTATGGCCTCAAATATCACCCAGCATGTAAGATGAGTGAATAGATGGTCCAATCCAAAACATGCCAAAGAAAAATGCCATGATCATAAATAGGTCCCATATAGTCAGGTTGAAGATTTTACCAAGCAAAATACGAGGATTTCAAGACAATCTAAGAACATCTAAGGGAGATATTGAGGGGGGAGGGGGGGGGGGGGGATCGTTATTCCTGGTAGACACCTTCGGTGAACCAGTAGTAAAGGGTGAATGTTATCCCGTTTGGATCAAAACCAGCCTATGCAAAATGATTTCCATGCTTTGTAGAAAATGAAGAGTTTCGCCTGGTTCGACGGTATGATAAAGCCAAATAAGTGACTGCAACAGATAACAACAAGAAGCTGCAAATGTTTATAGCAGGTAATGATGTAAAAAAGACCTTGGGATGAATACAAAAATATTCTCACCTTCCCATAGCATCATAAGTTGCTGCAAGGTTGCTATACACTCCAATCGTATCCAAGTGACATGAGCCACATTCCTGCTCTAAAATCTCCCTTGCTTCTTGAAACAACTGAGCTGCCTCATCTATCCTGTACAGTTGTGCACTGGCCAATCCCATCTGGTTCAACACAATCCCAAAGAAGACTGATCTAGTCTTCCCACTAGCCCGGAGCTTTGCTACAGCATTTTTAAAGGAACTTCGAGCCTCCCCGTACCTTCCAACCTTGTAAAACATCACCCCCATATGTGCTTCTATTCCCGCAATCATGCTATGTTGCCCTGGGGTATCCTTCAACAACTTCATTGCCATGTCCAAGAGCTTCAACGCCTCCTCGTGCTCATTTAAAGCTTGATAGATGGCTGAGATTTCAGTCAGCCCACTAGCAATCTCCTCGGTTGCAATTCCAGGCACTGGCTTTGAAAGTATTCTCAGGGCATTCTCACAATATGATTTGGATTCTCTTAGCTTGCCTGTCTTACAATACACATCTGCCAAGCGAATATAGACTGATGCAATGGTACAGTGATCATCTCCTCTTATGGATTTAAAGACTGTTAAGGCTTTTTGATAGGAAAAAATGGCTTCATCAAATCGACAAAGGGACACATAGATATTGCCAATGCTAACATCAATAGCAGCAACTTCATTTTCCTGACCAGCAGCAATCATCACCATGCTAGCAAGGACAAGATGCTCAAGTGCAGATTCATAGTCCCCCTTTGCTTCATAAATAAGAGCCATAAGCCGGCGATCACCAGCCTCTTCAAGTGATGCTGGGGCATTATGCACCCTGTGAATTTCAAGGCTCCTTTGGCATAGTTTTTCTGCCTCGTCAAACTGCATTGCTTGAACATAAGCCTCGGCTAAGTACCTGCCATTGTCACTGTTAAAACAAGTTTCACAGCAAACATCCTGTATATATACATATTTAATTATTACTACAAATAACAAATTTACTTTTAACTTAGCAGGTGGTTAAAATTACACCAGAATTTAAATTGAATTGGATAGGTATTTTATTGGTGGATTTGTTAAAGGGGATCAATGTTAGCCTATTTGAATGAATAGTAGCGCAAGTTAGCAAACCACAGAGCAAAAGACTATAATAAGCCCCCAGCTAAAAAGGAGGGCCTAACCTGCAAGTCTCAGTAACACTTGGATCCAAATCCCCGAGAGTCTCAGTTTGGATCTTTAAACCCGACTCATAAGACGATATGGAACGGTCTACTCGCCCCAGCATAGAATACGTGTCACCAAGCTGCATGAACCCGGAAAACTTCGCCACCGCATGATCCGACCCGTTTTTATGATCCAGAGCCTCAATAGACCGTTCTAGAACCGGAATTGCATCCTCCAAACGGCCCATGCTGCAATAGATCGCTGCTTCTACTTGCAAGCTCATAGCCAGGTCCAGACCGGGACCCGAGGATTTCTCAAACGATATGGACGCACGGGCGGCATAATCCAAGGCCTTATCCTGGTTATCACCAGAAGCTACGGTGTCTATGGCAAGCTTTAATAAAAAGGGACCCAGATCCGGGTTATCAAGAGACGACTCATGGGTGCGTAGTTCTTGCAGTGTCTTGTTAGGAGGTTTGATTTTTGGTTTGGCGAAGGAGGGTGATGGGGTTCGTTTTAGTAGCGGAGATGGAGTTTCATAGCCGTTTTTATGGATGCAATTGTCGTTTTGAGGAAAGGAAACATGTTGTGGTGTGGCATTTGGTGTGGTTTTTGCAGAGACTAGGCCCAACATAGTTACAAAAAAAAACCAGCAATCCACAATACAGATTAGTTTCTACGGTTCAAAGGAGAGCTGAAACTGAAAGCGGCTATGTTTTGATTCACATTGCATGGTTTTGGATAAATAGAGTGGAAAAATTAATGGGTATCTCTTTTCTGGCACAAAGGGCTTAACTATTAATGGTGGTGGCTTGGAAGAGACTTCTAATGATGAAGCAGTTAGAGTATTTTAATTTGACAACAAGCTTTACAACGAAAAAAGGGAGAAACAGAGACACAAAATCCATCAGCTCTGCCGCAGTCAGGCTTTACTGTGCTGTTCTCTTTCTTTCTTTTTACGCTATAAGAACACCATGCTTTGCTTCGTTCCTCAGCAATCGCTGTTTCAATTTCAGGGTAGTACTGTAATTAGTGGCTGTCTGTTTGTCACTGGCAAATATCCTCAAAACCCCCTCCACTGTATTTAAATTACGGTCTCTGCCATTTGAATAACCAAACGGTGTGTTTTACCGGAAGCTGTAATTGGATTACAGCAAGCTGTTTGATGTTGTGGCAAGAGCTAAATTCCTTTGGTGTTTCAAATATGTTCGAAATTGTTTCTCATCTGGTCACATACTACATTAGCCACTCATTCCTTGCACTTTTGAAAGCTACTTTCATTTCCTTCTTTAATGGAACTCGGTGCTTGCAATGTGCTTTGTTCAGGTTTCGCTAACTGGGCCTTTCATATAATAATTTGGGATTGTGTCAGATCATAGTGCTAATGCCATCATTGTTCTCATGCTTATATTATGTAACTTCACTTATTCCAGACTGGCCCATGCTGTTTCTTTCTTTTTTCCTGACTTGTAGTTTTATCCTTTTCCCCTTTATTACCTGCAGGTTTTTGTGAGAGAATTTGTTCCTAGTGGCTTAGCATGTCTAATGAAGGAACCTGCAGAACCTGAGATTGTGAAGAATTTTCTGCTGAAGACCCCCCCACCTCCAGGGTTTGGAAAAAAAGGGTTGATAACTTAATTCACTCTTGGAGAAGGTGCTTGCCTGCAAGTTTTAAGGTCCTCTATGACTCTGATCAGGAAAAGGAAACCTTGCTTGTGGATTTTGGTGCCAGTGCAATTGGAAGAGTGGCACCTGTTGATTCAGGTTTCTGGTGGATAATTCTTCTTAGGTCCTATATCAAGCGCACTCGTGATTGTGCCCTATTAGATCGCCAAGAAGTGCAGAGAGGAATGAAACTGATACTTAAACTTTGCCTTTTGGATGGCTTTGACACTTTCCCAACACTTTTATGTGCAGATGGGTGCTGCATGATGACAGGAGGATGGTGAGTTTTCTCTTCATTGTAATCCACAATCTTGATGGAATATGGGAAACCATATCATTTCAATTTGATAATGCTGATCCACACTATATAGTATAGGTCTGATCATTGAGTCATTCATTTTAGGTCAACGTAAAATTAGGTTTCCCTTCTTATTTCTACATCTTCTCCCTCTCAGTACAATCTTGTTTTTATATGCGCAGTTATGAGCATCAAATGCAGAGAGCTTATCCCTTGAATTTGAAATAGCAGCCCATTCAGTTCGCTTTCTTTTTAACTTCATTGGAGAGCACAACTGTGATTGTACTTATGGATATTCTGAATGGCAACTAGCATTATTGGCTGGATTTCACACAGCTAAAGAACATATATCGCTACAAAACTGAGGACTCCCACACTACAGTCAATAAATTTAATGTCATCCCGGAGTCCATTCCTGATTGGGTGTTTGATTTCATGCCTTTGCGAGGAGGTTACCTGATAGGCAATGTCAGCCCAGCTCGCATGGATTTTCGGTGGTTCTTAGTTGGGAACTGAATTGCCATTTTGAGCTCCTTGGTGACTCCTGCACAGGGACATGAATGGAGGATAGTCACTGGATTTGATCCTAAAAACACAAGCTGGAGTTATCACAATGGCGGGTCATGGCCAAGTGAGCGCCGCCATGGACTCCATGCATCTCAAGACATAATTTTTTATGGCACAACTTGTCCTATAGTCTATGTGGCTTGAGTATTATGATGGTAAGACTGGCAGGTATGTTGGGGAGCAAGCAAGGAAAAATCAGACCTGGAGTATTGCTGGCTATTTGGTTGCTAAAATGATGGTTCAAAATCCTTCCACTCTTCTAATAATCTCTTGAAGAGGACAAGAAGATTGCTGCTATGTCAAGGCTCATCCGCTCTACCTCTTATCCCGTTTATATATATATATATATAAAAAAAAAAACGGGATAAGATTATTTTCAGTCTTGAAATGCAGGCTGAAATGAACTGCTCTGGCATAAAAACAGGAATGCGCATCCGGGGAATCGGACCCCGGTCAGTACCGTGGGAGGGTACTATGATACCACTACACTAGATGCGCTTCTTGGTATTTGCTCTGATCCAGACTTACATATCATAAAACCACCGTGGGAGGGTACTATCATAATCATTTTAAATTGTTTATAAATCATTTTTTCTAATACTTGTGTTTTAATATCATGAAATTCCAAAGTTTTCTCCTAAAAAATTATATTGGTAATGTAATACTTATAAATTATTTTATTTAAACTCATGAGTGATTATATAATTAAAATATATTCAAGTAGTGTGAATAAATAAAGTGCATGATGTTGATAAGAAGGTGGTAAGAAATTTTAGTATGTTATTTGTAGTATCAATGAATCCTTTTATAATAAAATTTTTTTACGTGACGTGGATAAAGAAATTAACAATATAAATATGAATAATTGTTTCTTTATAAATCATATATATGAAATGTTTGTTTTTTAATATTGGATATTGTTGTCAAAAGAATAAAATCTTATGAATCTCTAATAAATTTTAAGTTAATACGTTCAAGTTCAATAATTTTATTACATTTTCAAAATCAAATAATTTTTTATTTTTAAAATGATTGGTTTCCATTGAATTTTTAAGCATTTGTGGAGTTTTGATGGTTAAAATTAAATAATGGTGAGATATCGACTATGAATGATTTGGGAACTATTTTTTTTTATGTTGCCATGTATTTTACAAACAGAAATGTGATTAAAAAGGAGGAAGAAGATATTAAAGATGGGTAGTTGATGGTACATAAATAAAATAAATAAATAAATAAATAAGTAATTTGTTGTGTTTAGACTAAAAAAATATTTATTTGTGAGGTGTATTGCGCGACCAACTTCATGCGTGGCACACCTCGAAAAAAACATGTAATATACTTCTTAAAGAAACATACTCTAAGTCTAAACAATGACTTCTGTTGTTTTAATGTCGTTCGGGCCGTTAGCTAAATGGCAATACCCGTGTTGTTTGACGGACCATGAAATAAAATCCGGAGGTCAAATTTCCATGAATATTGTTTATGAAAAACAAAAACTAAACCCAAAAATGACACACCAAAAACTGGTCACCAAAGGCTACAGTGAACAAAAAACCAAGAAAGTAAAATGTTCAACACACACACACACCAAAAACTGGTTAGCAAAGGCTATGGTGATAATAAAATTATATACAGGATTTTCAGTTATGTTTTTTAATATTAAATTCAGCCATAAATATTTACTGAATTTATTTATTATTATTTTTATTCAATCAAACGATAATATAAATAGATACACAAATAAAAATTAATTAAACAAAATAAAAAGAAAAAAAAAACATGCAAGATTGCACATATCATAAATATCATCTAAAAATAATTTTTATTTTATTTTAAAAAATAAAGTTCATGTATATAAAATCATGTTAAGTTGAAAAAAAAAACCTTTGGAAGCATAAAATTGGATAAAAAAGAGAAAAAAAATCAGCTTATGTCATCCTGAGGTAGCATGATAGACATGTAATTTGGATAATAAAGGGCTAGTCAATCCAGGTTAACTCACAAAACTCGTGAATTAGATCATAGATCGAGATAACTCGATACAAAAGAAACCGAAGAAAACCACAAAACCAATCATAAAAATAAAACTAATGTCGAACGATGAAAAAAATATGCAAAAAAAAAATGTCGACTCGAGTTAAATTTTCAAACCCGTGACCTGAGTCATTATATCGGAAGCACCATAAATGAAAAAACCATAAAGTCCAATCTCCAGTAAATCAAATGTTAAGGGATGATATTAGGAAAAAAAATCAATTACACAAAATGATGTTGAATAAAAATTGTAATTAATTAAAAGAATGAGAGTGAAAATAAAAATAAATAATAAATAATAAATTAGAGGTTAAATTAATTGAAAAGAAAAACAACTCTAACAAAAGGAAAAAAATCAAAAGAATGATGAACAAAACAAAACAAAAAATATAACATAAACTTAGATTGAATGATGAAATTGAAAACCAATAAAAATTTTATAAAAAGGCCAAGGAAAAAAAATAGAAATAAAAAAAATAAGAACTAAATTAAAAAAAAATATTACATGATGAATTAAATTGAAGGACTAAATTGAAAACAAAGAACTTTTATTAAAGGACAATAATATAAATTAGAAATCATAAGAATACCTAAGAAAAAATGACCAAGTTATATTTTTTAGGGGAATATAGAGAAAATAAGAAAGAAAAAAAAAGTTCACCGACAACAAACATTTTAACCTTTACCAACATGCGCCATGCCAAGAGAAAGAAAACGCGACAAAGCTTTAAACAACACGTTGAAATGACAGGTTTGATCACCAGGAGGCACGCTTGCATTGCCCAAAAGGTATGGACACCTTCCATGTGCTAACAACCTTTCAAATTTTAAAATTAATTAATTATATTAAAAAGACAAAATTATCCCTATGGCTATGGAATTAATGAAAAAACCAAACCAAAAAGACCCCTAGACCCATGTTACTAAAATACAAATATGTATTTTAACTTTATTTTTTAAAAGAAAACGTCCTAAACACCCTTACCTAAAAGCTTTTAAAAAAAAAACTTGATCTAGAGGATAGTAAGTTTATTTCATTGGTCCTAAGAATATAAAAAATCACATATATTCTTAGTTAAATCATTAATGATTAATGAATCATGTTAAAAAATCAAAACACTGCCCATTCTTGGACTTTTTATTTTTTCATAGAAGGACAATAAAGTCATTTAAATGTAGCACGAATACTAAATTCAGAATGTATGTATAGTGTTTCCTACAATATTTCTTAAATGATGTTTGGGAGTGTAGTAGCGGTTGTTTTTTAAAGTGCTTTTCATTCTAAAATATATTAAAATAATATTTTTTTTTATTTTTTAAAAATTATTTTTGATATCAGCATATCAAAATGATCTAAAAACATCAAAAACATATTAATTTAAAATAAAAATAAAAATAAAAAATTTTAAAAAATACTTTTCAATCACTACACCAAAAATTGCTAGTGTTTCCTACAACATTTCTTCTACGTCTTTTAGCACTTTTGTTAATATTTAAACATAAAGTATGCCCAAGTGTGGACACGTCATTTGTTCAAGAACAACTACTTATTGGTTCATTTATACACGCTATCTTATATTAATTATTATTTTTATATTGAAAGATCCCATATTTTAAATTGGATTACACATTGGGAATAAACTTCTCCCATCCTAATCAGAAACAAACTAGTCATATGCCGTGCTGTGAAATTATTAAAAAATATAAGAATAATATACAAAAATGTTTTTTAAAGTCTGTTTTCTTATGTAATTAATCATGCAACAATAATTAAACTTGCATCGAAAAAAAAATTAAATTAAAAACATAATGAATCACGAATAGCTGCAAAAAAATAAAAAACACTCGATTATTTTATTAAAAAAATATAACCCTAATCTCAAAAATGGTATAATATTTTTAGGGGGTGTTTCTTGGAATGCTGGAAATAGTTTGTGCTCGCCCCTTGGATCCCTCGTTCATAGCAGTTAATTACTTACGATCCTCTAAAAGAAAATAGTACTGCTAATTATTCATGAGATCCCACAGATCAAAAAGAAAGAGAGAAAGAGAATGGGATAATATTTGAATTTTGGATCTTCTAATAAAAGCAGGCTGATTTGTACAATTCTCATGTCCCTGTGGTGTTTACAATTATGAGGACAAACCCGCAGGACTGCCTTGCCTTCCTTCCCTCTCAATCCTTCATCATCCTGATAATTATTTAACAGCACAGTGATGATTAGAAAAGAAGCTTTGTTCAGTGTCTCATTCATTCAGTAGGATCTGAAATTAATTCTTTGCGTATAATTAATATTGATGTCAAATGCGTATTTTCTTAATTCATAGACTATATATATATATATTTGACGAAGCTTCTTTTAGAAGAACCTTCATGAAAATTAAGCTTATTTGTTTATTAATAAATGTCTGTCATCGTCCTCCTATGCTTGATCATATCAGTATTACCTGCAAATGATGCAATCATTTAGAGATTCTTCACCAGCTAGCCCATTATTAATTAGATAGATATTGGCTATCATCTTTTTAATTTCGCCAACCTTTTCAACTTAGATGCTTAATTAAACAAGGGCAGAAAATCCCTCATTACAATAAGAATTAGTTGAGATATTGCATTCTGGATATTGGCAAGTTCTTTTTCATAATTTATATCTTTGTCCTGCTCGTCACTCTTCCTAGCTAGCTATAGTTACTTAATTTTCATCTGTTGCCAACCTGAAACTAAAATGCCCACAATTGATCATTATTATTATTATTTTTACCATATACACAGTGGGGAGGGGGATGCTTCAGCTTCCCTCATTTGCTTAGTAGGCTCACAGTTTAAATCCAATGTTGTGCAAACTAATTCCAAATTATCAAAGCTTTTTATACCGCGTTAATTAGCAGCTGCAATGGAAAAAAAATAAATAAAAACCCTTTAACTCACCCAAATCAAGCTTCAAATTTGAAGGTAATACTCCATCAAATATATAGCATTTTCTGTGCATAAATGGCGCCTCAACGCTCACAATCCCCTAACAGTATGCTTTTAATACGACAAGGCAGTTTCTTCAACATTTACTAGAGCTTATTATTCGCCGAACCATGGTGGCGAACATGACCAGTGCCTTCCCAAAGAATATTGTTCACAGAAGAGATTAATTAATTGAACCAGCTACTAAACTAAATAGTAGCTAGCCCACTTAATCAAATGATTTTTTTTAGAATGGACCAAATGAGTAAATTGCAAATTAATTTCAATGAGACATTTGCAATTTGCTTGAAAAAAGACCTTATTATTAATTAACTCTCTAATTATAATAATAAAGCTCTTACAAGTGAATAGCATCTTAGCTAGGGAGGGATCCTTACACAGACGGGCTTTCCAAATGTTAATGGCTTGATTTATATAAGATTAGGTGCAAGTGATTAAATTAATATTAAACAAAAAAGCAATCCCTTTTAATTTAATCTGTGAACCGGCCATGCTCGCCATTGATTCCAGCACCGATGAGAAAGATGATAAAAAATGGTTTTCAAGAAGCAGATTCTCCATGAAACTGTTGAAAATTTCGTCGAGGTTAGTTATGCTGTAGTATCGGATTTATTAAACAAGTAGAAGGGTCAACTCTTTTAGAGATACACTTTTCTTGTCCGAGCTTCTACCCTATTCAATGGACCGATATATGCATGTGGAATCCTATCCTAATCCTCATTTAATTATGAAAGAAAGGAGTCGTAGTTATAATTTACGTGAAAAGGTGGGCATTAATTCGTTCATGCAATGGCATCCTTGCATGCATTATAAAACAAATAAATTAAATAATATTTCTTCCACGCATCACGGCAGAGATTTTAGTTTGGCAATTCATAAAGAACAAAAAGGTCTATATAAGTTATGGTTGGAATATATTTATTTATTTAATTAGAGAACTGGTTAATTTGTCAGAAATAGAGCTACAATCAAGTTAGTTGGGATCGATGTGGCTTAATCTCTTTCGTTCAAGTGGACTTTCTTAGGCTTATTAACTGCTCCTTATATTTAAATTAATCTTCACTGCTGTACTGTGGCATGAGGAACCCGAGCAATTGAAAAAGAAAGAAGAAGAAGAAGCTGGAAAGAAGGCCTTGGAGCTTGAGACGAGGGAGAATCAAATGCATGCTTATGGGTTCAAAGTCAGAATTAAGTCCTGACACGATATAACACCAGCAGTGCTCCTGCTTCCTGAAGCGTGAATTTGAAGTTAAAAAACCATGCCAAAGAACACAATGATCTAGTGGCTCAATTTTGGTCGCCTGTAAATTTATTTTTAATTTCACCTTTTCTATGTTAGGAAACTTCTGCTGGCAATTTTGTAAAGCTCTACACTTGTGTCTCTAATTTGTACTCTGATGTTCTAATCAAACAAACGACTACGAAGGGAACATAAAGAAATATTCGTACAGTAATCACGTGAAGTTTTTCTCCCCTTTATGGCATTGATTTGTTCACGCCTGTTCATCAATATCTTTTAGTTTTACCCATGAAGGGGAAATGGCTTTATTAATGTATTATGATGTGTGATTAATAAACCTTTAAGGTCTTAATTAGCCCATGAGGCAGTACTGAGAATACGAGAAAAATATTTCTCTTTTGATGTGAATACATGCATCAAATCAAGGATAGATGATTATTCTCTAATTAAAACTCGTTTGAAAAAGATTTTGATATATTAATTAGTATTCATGCAGTTGAAATAAAAGAAATTAATGTATGATTAGTGGGTCAAAACCAGACCGATCAATTAATCACTACTTCATTATATCAATAATTAATTCTTCGATCTGTATCAATTACCAAAGGAAATCTTCCCCAATTAGACGCGCATTATCCATGGAAAGCAAATCTATCATAAGGGCATGGGGTAAATGGGAGGGTTTTTTATTATTATTATTATTATTATTTCTTATCAGATATCGTCTCAAAATCATAATTTGTCCCACTTATAGTCCAAAAAGATTGAAAAGGGGATATATAGTTAACTGCAAATGGTGGGCATAATGAGCAAATAAAACGCTTTGTTTATAGCAGCCAAGTTAATATATAAAAAGGATTGCACATTTTAAAAGCTTTACCCTTTAAGGAGGAGGAGTAATTAATTATGGCTGGACCGGGGAAGAGAGATCGATTAAAGCACTTGTAGACATACAAAGATTTTGGCTTTGGAAGTTCATGCCATAGCGCTCCCAAGGAAGGTCCACGGGGATTGGGAAGGCGTGCACCAACTATGCTTATGATTTGAGTACAAGAGATGTCTTTGAAAAACACAGCAAACAAACCCTACCTTTACTCACTTTTTGCTGTCTTTTAGCGCAAGAAGGTAGGATTCTTGAACATATAAAAAAAGAAGGAGCAAAAAGAGGTTGGAATTCGATCTTTTGGATTGTTTTAATCTTTTGGCCTTTTTTGTAGCTTTGTTTGACCTTTCATCTCTCTCAAAATCATCACACACATTTCTCTATAAACATGGATGAAAAGATACATGGCTAGCTTGTACTCTCTCTATGCGTTGTCTTATTTGCAAATAATGTAGGTTGAGAGAAACAAAGCAATAAATGACAATAACAAGAAGTATATAAATGGTTCAAAACCAATACTGATTGAAAAATGAAGTTGAGGTCTTCTCTGTGACATGGTTTGCATGTTGCGGTTGTATGTAACATGAGTCAACTGAAGATGCTTTCATGGCGAATACATGTTACATAATACTATAAACTATCGGCAGGGCAGGTACGTAGCTGTTGTCGTGGATTTAGACAGTGTTTAAATATTGGAAGCAGGTGTGCTATTTCCTGAGTCAAATGACATGATTTCGTCACTGAAAAATTGCTGAAGGCTTACAAATCAAGAGGAACACATAAACCTCTCCTTTTCAAGGGGGGAGAGAGAGAGAGAGAGAGAGAGGGAGAGGGAGAGGGAGAGGGAGAGGGAGAGAGAGCTAAACCCTTCCCTACATTGGGTCACATTGAATAATCACGCCCCCAACACCTTATTATCACGAATCCATGTTAGAGGAATCATGAAAGCTGACAAACATAATAAAACTAGACAAGCCCTTTATTTTTTTTTTTCCCTCCCATGCTTAAAAAAATAATATGCTTTAACTCTATTAAAATGCATCCTTTCCACCCCTCTAGCCTCCCACTTCAAACTCCTCACACACACACACACACACACACACACTCTCTCTCTCTCTCTCTCTCTCTCTCTCTTCTCTCTCAACATGGCCAACCTTGTAACTTCATTTATGCTATGGTTATGCTTGATATCCTATGCTTACACTACTATTCATGCTGCTCCAGAGTGGCCTCGAGGGAGATCGACCAGGTTTTATGATTTCAAGGTCTCTCTTTAATTTTCTCTATCCATGTATACATACATGCATGGCAATTCCATATTTTCTACTTGGATATGTTTCCATATAATATTCACACACCATTCCCCATTTCTTTTTTCTTCTGTTCGTTTGGTTATGATAAACAGATTCAAACGATGACAGTCAATAAACTGTGCAACTCTAAGCAAATCGTGACAGTCAACAATATGTTTCCCGGACCAGTTGTTTATGCCCAACAAGGCGATAGATTGATCGTAAAAGTTAGTAACGAGTCACCTTACAACGCC
>Ga0325414_1003667_pt1 | contig 16017 bp, 5 predicted proteins | sample PopdelMetagenome_8_FD_206183 | JGI IMG/M metagenome (GOLD analysis project Ga0325414, IMG submission 206183) | Populus deltoides microbial communities from Bellville, Georgia, United States - Leaf-PdKOR-R3 | ecosystem: Host-associated > Plants > Phyllosphere > Phylloplane/Leaf | place: USA...
AGAAGTGTGATTTGAGGCATAAACTAGCATACATTGAGTGTATGTTAGGATCCCGGGTAAGGGGATCACCATGTATTGTCTAGCATACATTGAGTGTATGTTAGGATCCCGGGTAAGGGGATCACCATGTATTGTCTAGCATACATTTAGTGTATGTTAGGATCCCGGGTAATGGGATCGTCACGAATGGACTAGCATACATTTAGTGTATGTTAGGATCCCGGGTAAGGGGATCTCTACGTATTGGCTAACATACATTCAGTGTATGTTAGGATCCCGGGTAAGGGGATCACCATGGAATGGCCAGCATACATTTAGTGTATGTTAGGATTTCGGGTAAAGGGATCGCCTTATATCGACTCCTATAGGGTGGTGATGACAATACCAGTGAAATTGGTATCGGTAATGTGATAAGCAAAAGTAATCACGTTGATCTTATAAAGTTTGGAATGAAGGTTGATAGTGGCAGAGGGAACGGTTATTAATAGTTTGAATAGGGAAGAGATTTTTAAATAAAAAAAAACTAGAAGGGAGAAGTAAATGAAATATGAATGCATATTACCCTGTTGAAATTATTAGATATTCATATTGTTATATTTATGGAAATATTCACATTGCAATAATATATATTTTGTTTCAGGATCATCGCATGCACGACAGGAGTAGACCCTAGCTTATGTTTCCTTTTTGAAGTCTAGGTTCTAGGGAGTATACCCTTGTATTTTGTAAACATGAAAATGGTTGTATAACTTAATTTGTATAATAAATGTTTAAACTTGATTGAATGAATTTAACGTTGTAGTTTATATAACCATATTTCATGTCTATGTATTTATATTTATTTAAATTATCCATCCATAATGATATTTTTGTTATATAATGCATATCGTAAATATTATGGTTGATAGGTGTGAGTATAATTGTGGAATTGAAACCCAGGATGATTGGGTCGGGAATTAAGTTATGAGATGCGAATTGTTAGAAGTGTAGACAGGTTACATGTCAGTAACTTGGGACCTTCCGGTATAGGGGGACTCTGTCGAAATTCTGGTAGATGTTAATACGAAGACCATGAATATGTATATATATAAAAAAAAAATTTAACTACTCTGTTTTTCTATTGACATGAGATTGTGGTTTTATCCCAGAAATAAGGGATGTTACATATTGACTATTACCACTATATACTAAAAAAAAACAATGGTACATTGTTTTCTTTTCTTTTGATCATTGTTATTATTGTTGTATTCTTGCAAGTTAAATTTGAATTTGCTTCTTTTTTATATATATAAGTTTAATTTATGCATAAATGATCCCTATAGTCTTAGAATTATAAGTTTCAATCGTAGACTTCTTTATTTATTTATTTATTTTAGTCTGCGAGTGTTGAGATATGTTAGAAAAGAAAAAAAAAGAAAAGAAAAGAAGTCATTCAGTCACATTCTTGTTATGAAAAAAAGCCAATCTTGTTATCAATGAATTTGTTTTACAAATATGAGTTCTATGAAGATGGTTTATAACTTTTATCCTGTCAAAAACATAAATCAAGACTTAGAAAGTTTTTTTTTATTTGGTTTGATTTTAGATGTTTAGACAGATTAAATAGTGTTTTTGGAGTTCAAATGAGTTTAATTAGGTTCTTAAAATGTTTTTTTTTAATGTTTTGAGATAAAAATAAATTGAAAAATAGTATTTGAAGTTGCAAAACTCATACTTTAAATTCAAATCATACAAATGGTAAAAATTCAAACTAGAATGTGGCACCCATTCTTTTTTATTAAAAAAAGAATATTACTATTTTGTTATTTTTTATTGTATAATTTTTACAGAATTTTGATGATTAATTATTCTTTTATGTTTTTCTTTTGTTGTGTACAAATTATTGATTCATGATTTTTATATTTTTTTTTAATGAAAATTGCTTTTCAAATCATGATAAATCTTTATTTAAAAAACAATACTTCTATTAAAAAGCATGTTTTTTGGAAACCAAGAAGAAATACGTGAATAATAAAAACGATTTTTAATTGAAAAAGATATATATCTTTTTCTTTTTTAATTCAAATTATTAATATTTTTATGAATATTTATTTTAATTATTTTTAGTTTTTATTCAAAAACATGCTGCTAATTAAAAAAAGACATGTTCTTGTCAAACAAAAATACATGAATAAGAAATTAAAAACTCACATAACATAATATTTTTTTCTCTCCACAATTTAAATCATTGTATTTTTTTTATATAAATATCAATTTTAATTACCACAAAACTAAATAAAAACATATTTGAAAACCGCCACACAAGGGAAAAAATTAGTAAATATATTAAAAGAGCTAGACTTTTTATTGTAACTCTGAAATTGTTCAAATAGAAATAAAACATGGTGGATTACTATGTGGAAAAACAATGCAATCTCTATTGTCCACCTACAAATAAAAAATATTGATTGGATGCTCTAGTCAGCTTTTAATTTTTTGTCATTTTAATTTAAAGTCTGTTAGTTTTTGTCTTCAAACTTCATTTTTATAATATTTCAGTTCTCACTCATCTATGTTTATCCTATAAAAAAATCAATTTTGGTGTTAATGAGTTTGTTTCAGAGAAGAAAGGTCAATGAAGGCATTTTTGTTTTTTAACCATACCAAAAAGTAGATCAAAGCATTTTATTATAGCATTGGTATTGTTCAAGCACCGATAAAACCTATGAAATCTCTATTGTTTAGTAAGAAACAAAACACTATTCATTTTACACTTTGATCATTGGAGTTTTCAATTTTTTTTCATATTCAATCCATGTAGTTTTTGTTTTGTTTATTTTAGTCTTCAAACTTCATTTTCACAATATTCTTATTCCTAAATTTTAAGAGAGTAGAAAGAAAGTCGTTGAAAAATAGAGAAGATAAATATTTTAGTTAGCCATAAAAGAGATTGATCTTGGTGTTAATGAGTTAATCTTAAAAAAATAAATTAATGGAGGTGGTATTTTTCCTTAAACTATGATGGAAAAGGTAGATTGAGGCCTGTAAATCTTTTTGTTTTTGTCTTGATTTATGATTTTTTAAGTGATTAAATGATAATTTAGGATTGTAAATGAAGTTACCTAGGTTCCTAATATATATTTTTAGGTATTTTTAGATAAAAATAAGTTGAAGTTTTGATTTTAGGGGTCCAAAAAACTCAGATTCTTCTAGTACTCGGAAATTGTACTGTAGAAGATATATAGTCTACCAAAGCAGATAATGCATTGTCCATTCAATTTTTTTTTAAAAAAAATAGGGTAGACTACATGTATTCTGTCATTCCTTCCAGACCTAAACGTGATTGCCCTTCACCTTTTATTTTTTTTCTTACATTTTTTTTAATGTTTTAATAAAATTAGCTTTAAATAAAATTATTAAAATTATTTGATTATGCCACGGTCTTCAAATAAAATTACAGTTTCTTTCGGTAATATTAACAATTATTTTATAAATAATTATGTACAAAACTCAAATTATTTAATTTTTTATACCATCACATAAAAATTAAGATTTTTTTGTTGGTTGAAAATTACATTACAAGTCATGATAAGGTTTTATACGAAGAAACAAGCTTCTAATAAAAAAGCATTGTTCAAAAAAATAAAAAAGAAATGAATGAATAACAAAAAGGGTTTTGTCTAAAGAAATAATTTTTCACTCCTAAATTTAAATCATTTAAATTATTAGGAATTTTTATTTAATTTCTTTAAGTTTGTATTGAAAAATCATGTTGCTGATAAAAAAAATCATGGCAATGTCAAATTATTGAAATTATTTCAAGTATTTATTTTAATAGTCATAAAATCAAATAAAAACAGGTTTTAAAATGACCCTGCGACATCACGTGGATAACAAACTAGTAAAATAAACTAAAAGATTTATGTAGATCTTAATCGTTCCCTAGACATAAAACAACCGTGAATTGCACTATAGGGCAGCGATGCATTTTTTTTATATTGTTTCTAGGGAACGAAAAAGTTTATTTTGATACCTAAAGTTTTTAATTTTTACATATTTTTCTCTGTAATGCAATTTTTTACATACTTTAGGCGCACCTGGGCTTGATTTGTTTTGCACTTCACCTTTTTTCTTCTCTTTTCAATTAATTTTTTGTCTTAAAAAAAAACAGAATAAAATTCTATTCTAAATAAAATCATTGAGATGATATTAAAAACATTATCATGTTGTGTTACAATTTTTAAATAAAATTATAGTTTTTATGATAATGTTAACAATTATTTTATAAATAATAGATATCAACAACTTCGAATTGAATCAATTTTACCTTAATAATAAGTGTTTAAACTAATAAAATCCTTGCTAATGGAGTGTTTAATGGAGAGGTTTCAAAACTCTATACTTTTTATTACAAAACTAATAAAAAAAATTAAATAAAAACTAATAAATTCTTGCATTATAAAAAAATTTCTATAATACATCAAAATAATCATTTATAAGAGTAGATTCGTTTTTTTAATTGGTGGTAGTCCTGTGATTTCTCAAAAATACGGAAGATATTTGTTTATTTATTTATTGTATCTTACTTTTCAAATCATGATATATTTTTATTTAAAAAACCTTAATTATGAAAACAAAGACATGTTTTAGTAAAAACAAGAAATTTATGAATAAAAAGGGGAAATTTCACTAAGAAAATACATTTTTTAGTCAAAGATTTAAATTATTGGAATTATTACAAATAATTATTTAACTTACGGACAAAAAAACTAAAAGTTTTGGAGATTTTTATTAATGATTCTTATTATTTTCTAGAAACAAAACACTATGAATTCCACTGTGCATCCGTTGTGTTTATTTTAATATTCATGGGTCATGAGAAAAAATAATTTAGTCTCTATATTTTTCAATTTTTTTTTATATTTTATTAATATAGTTTTATAAGTTTGCATTGGGGTCTTAAACAACAATTTCCTCACTTTTTAGTTTGTGCAAGTTGAGAAAGGAAAAAGAAAAAAAAAGAAATAAGAGGAAACTGATCAATTTTGATGTAAGTGAGTTTGGCTATAAGAAGAAAGTCTGTTGGAGGTGATTTTCCCCTTTAACCATACTAGAAAATGTCTTTAACCATAAGTGTTTTTTTTTTTATTATTTCTGACCTTAATATTTGATTCATTAGAATTAAATTTTCTAATTTGTTTTAATATGGGTTTCATAAGTTCATTATCATCTCAAGCTTTGAATCACGGGTTTCAAAGGTTTGACCGGGATCAATATATCACGCTCAAAATTTTTTGTTAAAAGAATTGTGTCAAATACATCATAATTTAAATATTTTTAAAATATTTCATTTAATATACATTAAATTTTTTATTTCCCAATATATTTATATCTTTTAAAAGATAAAAGAAAATTATCTAACTCGCGCAGTAATGTAAGTAAAAAACTACTGACTTATTATAGAGCTTAGGAGAGAGTCAAGAATGCTTTATTTTTTATTAACCAAAAATTAAACACCACCCCCCCCCCCCCCCCCCCCCCCAAACACAGGAAGCACCTCGGCTGGTATTGCCATCACTGACTTTGACTACAAATATTACTAGATACAAAATAAATAATCTTCCAATATAAATTCTGTTCTGAGATGCACAGCAGATGCAAATCAGGACTTCATTAGGGTTTGTTTGAGCTGATAATATCCAACCATGCCTTATTTCAACTTCACTCAAGAGATAGGCAAACATGACTTGGTTACCGAGGAAATTCGGGGGATGGAATCTGAAGCTAGTTTTTTTCTAAGCACATCAGCAGCAGAAGGATTACGCTCATCAAGAGTCGCTGACATCACAGGTGAGAGTTCTTCTTCAGAATCTTTCAAATCAAATTATGCAAAGCTTCCTGATTACCTTAAGTCATGCCTAGACTACTCTGCCATTGTTTGTTGGAGATCTTATCGTGTAGAGATAGGAAAACTAGTTCGGCTTTTGTTGGCTGAAGGTCTTATAGAAGACAGACCAGGGGATATCATGGAGGATGTAGCAGAAAAAGTTCTCAAGGAACTGATTGACCTAAAAATGCTTCAAGTTCAACAAGTACAACAAGAGACTGTAGTAAAAGTCCCTGCCTCGTATCTCCGGTTATGTATTCTTAAATTGGAGAAACAAGATTTTGTTTCAAAAACTGCAAACTCACCTGTGCGTTTAGGGATCAGAGATGATGGAAGGGATATCTATCCTAACGTTGAAGGCCTTCTAATTCAATCTCTATTTATTCTCAGTGAACGCCGCGATTCTTCTTTTGATTCTGCCCGAGGCCTTTCACGGGCCTATATGAGAAATGTTTGTGGTATGCACTTTCTGTTGGTGCTGGATTTGCGTGGCTCGATAGAGTGCTTACCTGATGAATTGGGAGACTTGATTCACCTGAGGTACTTGGCCTTGTTTAACTCAAATCTAGATGAGCTTCCAGGGACTTTAGGGAATCTTAAAAGACTGCAAACTTTGGATATAAGGATGTGTCGACATCTACGCAAACTACCAATAGAAATTCTGCATATCCAACAGTTGAGACACCTTCTAATGTCCGACAGCATTAATGATTGTGAAATTAGAGTTCCGAAGGGCATTGGAACATTGGTAAGTCTTCACACTTTGTCTGGTATTTATGGTGGAGATGATATTGCCATAGAATTGATTGCCTTAACCCAGCTACGAGAGCTCGGCGTTAAGCGTGTGACTGACGATCATGCCAGTGAGCTGTTTGCAGCTATAAAGAAGATGGAAAACCTCACATCCCTATCGCTAGAAGCAGAGCGCAACTACTTTGAAGATACAAGTTTCTCTATTTTTGCTGAATTGGATGCGTTTTCTCCCCCGCCACTTCTTCAAGAGTTTTTCTTACTTGGGGGATTAATTGAGATGCCCGTTTGGTTTGCCTCCATGGAAAACCTCACCCGCCTATCATTATTCTATTCTTATCTGTCGGAGAATCCAACTTCAGTCCTTCAGTTGCTTCCCAAATTGAAGCATCTTCAACTCTGGGAAGCCTACAAGGCAAGGCACATTGGTAAAGAATTTTGCAATGCAGGTGGTTTCCCTGTGCTGGAAACTCTCACAATTGCTTCTGAGTTCCTGGCGGAATGGACTGAAATTGAAACGGGAGCTTTTCCACGTTTAAGATATCTTTGTTTTCGTCGCTGTAGAAACTTGATTTTTCTTCCTGAAGGGTTGCAGAACATTTCCACACTTCAAGATCTGTGTTTCTTCCCCTGGAATCCAGACCTTAAAAGGCGATTGATGGGTGAAGAGAATTACAAGATCAAGCATGTCCCAAATATTCGGGGGTTTGAGAACCGTTGATTTTCCAACCAAGAAATGGAAAAACATTAACCACAATAGTTTCCATAGGAAGTTTTTCAAGGATGAAATGCTTTTGCTTTACTCCTCAAATATCATCTCCTGCTTTCTGTTCATTTACCTCAATATTCTGGTGAAGTATGCTATCCTCTGGACCTCTACTGTCTTGTATACCTAAATTTGTGCAATCTCCAGCGGAGAAACCAGTGTACTAGACTTCAAAAAATCTATCTTAATGATGAACGATGTGTTTATCTATTTGCGTTTCCTTAATATCTGGATTATTATCTAATTATTCTATAGAATTGCCCTTCTTGTAGATTTCTCTCTAAGGATTGAATCATTAGAAAATCAAGGAGACAGATCTGTCTTTCGGGTTACCAGTGAAAATTTAATTTTCTTTTTTTCGTTTGGAATTGGACTTGCTAGATAAGAAACACGTCTATTATATTGGCAACAGTTCATATAAATTATACATCCCATTCCGTGTTTACATAGAATCAATGGCGTAGCAATCTACATCGCATTAAAATTTGAAAACACCATCGGATGTACGAGCATGAACTACCCTGTATCCCTAGTTAGCCTAGATCCTGCTGTGTCCTCTTAATGTTCTCTAATACAGGCGTGTTAAGAACATTTTATTTGATGATAGAGCTTTCTTCTCGTCCCATGTATCAAGTCACTACATTTCCAGTGGTATTGTCGATGATTGCTGATAACCTCTCCAAGAAAAGGTTAAAGGCTTCTGGTGGACTAAACATGCTTATTCTGACATACTTTGGACTAGCCCCAAACCGCTCCCCACTTCTTGCTATTATCTTATGCTCTCTTAAACGACTCTCCCAGTCTATATCCTCCTTGCTGTGCAACCATGCAAAAGCTGTTTGCAGAAAAGCAAAATATGTTAGAAGACCTTTTCAAATGAGCCTACAATAAGGTTGGGGTGTCCTATTTCAGAAGTAACAAAAATAATATTGATCTAATTAAGAGCATTACCAGGATTTGAATCCATGTACTTTCCAGTGAAGTTGCAGTAATCTCGTGGGTACTTTGGCAGACTGAAGACTCTGCTGGTTTTGACAACATTTCGCAATCTCTCCCACCTTTCTTTCAGAATGCTATGGCTATACTCGAAGAAGTTCTCTGAATCAGCAGTACTACAACCTTCGCCAAGCACTCCAAGAATCTTTTCAGCTCGAATCTGAGATTCTTTAGATACACCGATGGAACTGATCTGCATGTATTCAGTCATCTTTGTAGCTACCTCTTTATCCTTAACAAGTGCCCAGCTTCAATTTGGAAACAAAATAATTAGCAGAAAGGAACAAGAACGAACTACAAATTAAACACAGGCAAAGCAGAATGATATATTGTGGCGATCTTCTTATTCCAACAACAAGTTATGCATTGCGACATTAATCTCTTAACTAAAGAATGTCCTGCTCACCCAATCCGGGAACCAGCATGTCCAGTGCATTTGGAAAATGTGAACAGCATAATATCAAGATCCAAGGGTTGAGTGATAGGCGTGTATTGTGGCCAGTAGTAGGCAAGGTCATAGACAAGCTTCCCTTCCCCACGGTTCACCACAGCTTCTCGGATAGCACCATCAGGATTATTTGGCGAGGTCACGACCTCAATATAAGGTCCATCCTTCTCAAAGGTGTGTGCATCTCCCTCCCATTTATAGAGTCCTGAACGCAGGAATTCTGCCTGATCTTTATATCCCTGCAGGCAATGAACATCACAAGCACATAAATGAATTAATCTTCCACGACGAATAACGGCGCCAGAGAATTGACCTGTCGTCTTCTTTTTTCTTTTCTTTTTTTCACCATATATAGACGTACCATGAGGTAAGAAACCAATATATGTTTTGAATTAGTATTTTGTCAGTCAAGTAACATGAACAGGAAATTAAGAAAACTTGCAATCACATTATGGATTAATTAATTACATATGCATATATAATTAAATGCATGTGAATAAGCATGCAAGCAGTCAAGCAACTCTGTTGATGGCCAATTGCATATGATTTAATTAAATGAACTCAAGAACTTAGTGTTATAATATTAAGCAAGTGCATGAGGTTCTGCAGCAAAGTTTGTGGAAAATGTGGGTAACATGCAAAGTTGTCTGCTCCAAGGACCGCAACAGGGAGATGGATTTGCTATTTTCTAAGATGAAACATCTTTGTTCCTGCTCTCGTAGCAAACGCCAGGCGCAAGTTCTCCCAAGTTTTGACACAAACTAGACATGGTCATGTTACCTAAATCTTAGTTTCTCTTTAAGAAACATGTTTGTCGCCATGTCTTCTGTTACAAACAGCACTCCTTTTTATTTATCGATTAATGAATTATTTTATTTGTAAGAAATACCATTAACGTGATGTTTTTATTAAATTAAGCTCTTTCTTTTTCAGAAATAATCTTAATGATCTCGTACGTACGACTTTTTCACTCATGGCTGCCGGCCAAGCTTAATTTCCTTAACCAGGCAAAGATGATTCTCTAAATAAATAAATACATGAGAAATTAAAAAAGTATACTAAATTCAAGCAGTTCTGTTTTATGCAAGACAAATAAACAACAAAAATTATTATATTATATATTCTTGTTGGTTTGACTTTGACTTGTCAAAACTGTCTTGGCTGGTTTCAGATCTCCTATGTATATACATCCTAAAAGGATCTGACTCCTCTAATGTCAGAGGCGACATGCCTCGTCATGTTAAAAAAACAAAATTAGAACGTTGATTTTGAAATTTATAATTTGAATTTTCTCAAATAAAGAAGATAGCTATTAATTTTAAAAATAAAAAAAAGTTCTTCCCACCAAGTAAAATAAATCTCAAATATTGTGATTTAGATTAATATATAGATTTTCTTAATATAACGGATCATGCTATCCCTAAATTAAAGGGAGCTCAATCCAATCGTTTGAAGATCGTCATTGAGTTCCATGAGTAGGTTATTAAGCCAGTATTGAGTCTGGTTTTACACCGTCAGATCAAGTGATGAAAGCATGTAAAGACTTGCACCGAATTATGTAAACTGAAAGAAGTTTGATGAGGAAGGGAGCGGTGGCTACCGAGTAAAAAGGAGCAGCAGCTACAAGACTGACGGGGTGGCGATCAGCGGGAGAAGAGAGAGCATACAGAGCAGCCATTAAGAGCTGTGTTGAACCTGTACCAACCACGATGTTGCGATCCTCTGTTACTGCATTTCCAACAACACGATGCAGTCGCTTTATGGCATCACCAAGTTGTGGCTGCAAAAACCAGCAAATGTTGCTAATATCACTGAAATAGCTCATCAAATCACACCCTTCAATCACCAACGTGCACTTGTCTCCCATTTTCCTCCAGAATGGCTCGAACAACGTTGGATCTCCCCTGCATTTCCGCATAACACATCACTTCCTCTCGTACGTTAAAAAAACTTTATCCCAGATAACAACACTACGTGATAATTATACCAAACTAAAACTGTGTTAAACCCTAAATGACTAGCCAGGCCATTGCACCAGCGCAATGTAGCCACAACGAGGTGGTATGTATGCTATTAATTTCCGATAAGAAAACAAAAGAATTTAATAAACGTGAACTTACTGATCTAGATTGATCATGGAATCCGGTGAGAGACTTGTCTTTGTGGGCTTAGTTGTCGTCGGAGAAGAGTTTTGGTTATTGGTTGCTCCATTCTCTAAACCGCCCATTTGTCTCCTCTCTTTTCTTCTCTTCTTTTGGTTTCCTCTACTACAGTCAGTGCTCGTGGTTTCTCGTTTACGTGCTTTGATGGGATATGCAAATACCTGTATTTATACTAAATTAATGATTCTCTGTCAAATGCAATTTTGCTTGTTTCCAATCCATAATTATTCCTAATTAACCCATATTAACATATTGTCATTGACGGAAAGATACAATGAATTCAAACATCATATATATGTGTAATCTTAAAGAATTAGTTTGATGGTTAAGAATATTTGCTGCCTTTTTATTTTATTTTCCAGGTTTAAACTTTGACGGTAACGTTTAAGAGAATTTATTAGTTTTTTTTTTTAACATACTAAACCGATATAAGGGGTGTATTTTTAATTTATCTAGAAAAAAAAATTAATCTCAATACCCTTATTGTTGAAAAAAAAAAGCTCACATGCAATATACATATATAACGCTGCTCACGGGCTCCAAAACCTGTCAAGACAGAATCTGATCATATATACATGATATTTAAAACACAAATAGCGTAAATCACGAGAGATATTGTAGAAAATGAAGTTCCTAAATGAGAAACATGGTCGAATCTTTCTTCCAAAGGATTTTAAATTTTTTTTGTTTTTTTATTGTTTTAATATGCTGATATAAAAATAAATTTACGAAATTTATTTTAAAAAAGCTAAATTCCCAATCAATTTAATATTGAATAATAAAATCATAAAAAAAATCAATTTAGAAAATTAGCCAAAGAAAATTCAAGAAAGAATGAAAAAAAAAACTTGAGATAACAAGGGACATTTTCAAAATCAATGAAAAATTCAACAAAATAAATAAATAAATAAAAATAACAGAGCCTAGTCTCCAATTGAATAAATGATGAAGGATAAAATAAAAAAAAAATCAAGTAAACCCAGACAAATCTCCTATACTTGGGTTAATCTCTAAACTCACAACACTTAAAATCCTGGATCTCGACTCAATATAGAAGCTAAATCCCTAACCAATTTAATATTGAAGGGTGAATCCAAAAAAACTTGGGCATTTATTACTTGGACCATATTCACGATTTATTTCCATACTCCAACAAATAAGAATTTGAAAGGTTTAAATTCTGCAATTGTTGCTTCTATTGGTTTTCTTAAATAGGAAAAACAATAACAGTTTCAAAAACTTATCAATGTAAAAAACAAATAACAGTAAAAAGAATTAGAATAAAATTTTATAGGAAAAAAAGTTAAGGAAGATGAAATTGTAAAAAAGTTAATTTTAAAAACCATTTCAAATAAACCAAATAGCAATCAAAAGAATGAAAATCAATTTGAAATATTAAAAAAGTGGGATGAAATTAAAAAAGAATTCTCATTTTATAAATTATTCAAAAAAAATATTCCAAATATTGAAGGATGAAATAAAAAAACATCAATTTAAAAACTCACCCAAAGAAAATTCAACAAAGAACAAAAAATAAAAAGACTTGAGATAAGCTGAGTCATTTAAAAAATAAGTGAAAAACTCTATAGAAAGCTAATAAATAAAAATGACACAGCTTAGTCTCCAATTGAATAAATATTAAATGATAAAATTAAAAAAAACATGAGTTTAAAGAAAGAAAAAAAAACAAGCGAACATGAGCGAACCACTTAAAGTCAAGCTAATATCTAAAACTTGCAACCTATGCGATCCTAGACCTGAATACAATTAAGAAGCTTAATTCATAACTAATTTAATGTTGAAGGAAGAAATTGAAAAAAAATACAAATTTAAAAACTTTGACAAAGTAAGAAAAATAACAATAAAAAAAATGAGAATCAAATTCGATAGGAAAATAAACTTAGGGAGAATGAAATAGTAAAATTAAAAATTAAAAATAATCTCAAACAAAACAAATAGCAATCAATAGAATGAAAATCAAATTTGAAAGATAAAAAAAGTAGAAGAGGGGGGGTGAGACCGAAAAGGAATTCTAATTTTTATTATTATTCAAAATAAAATAAATAATAATTAAAAGGATAGTGACCAAATTTTAAGAGGAAAAATTACAGGGATTGGTCTGAAATTTTGAACAATTTGACTCAAAATTTAAGGTGGAGAGAGAAGAAGGAAAAACAAGAAATGGTTGTCAGTATCAAATCAAAGATGTGTTTAATGCATGCGTCATTGAGAGGACATGAAGACCTTTTTAAAGTGTCATTAAATGCCATGTTTGGTGACCAGACAAACCAGTAAGCACCACTTGAAGGGCACTGGGGTAGTCCACCTGCTTATGCGTACCATACATGTGTTAAAAGGTTTTTTAAAATAAAAAATGCCTTGAGTCTTCTTGATATTAAAAAAAAAAAAGCCACAATAAAAGGAAAAAAAAGGCTCCTGAATGAGAGTTTAGTGGAATTTATCATTTAATTGTTTTAAAAAAAAATAAAAAAAGACTAAAATGACCCTAAACATATATTAAAATATTTTTTTTATTTGAAGGACAACTATATAATTTTATTGTGCTTAAAAAATAAAAAAACTAATGCACCCTTATATAATTTAAAATAGATAATTATATCACGATGAAAAGATCACATTGCCGCTAATGTCTAAGACAAAGGTTTTATTGTTTAAGAAATTTTTTGTTATTATGCTATTACAATAAATAGTGTTTAGATTCTTGATTTTCATTTTTTAATATAATATAACATAATTTGTTAGACTTTCCCTCTATTAATATTTAATATAAGTGTGCGTTTAGATTAGTATTATTAATCTTTTTATTATTTTCATGCAGTTGATTCTCTCAATTTTACCTAATTGTTTTTAAAATAATTTTTTCTATTGCGTATTTTTTTTCTTAAAAAAAGAAAGGCATATAGCACATTCGAACGTCCACCAACACATGATTTGCTTTGTGCAAGAAAACAGCAATCCATGACTGATGGTCGGTCGGCTTGAATATCATATCATGTGCCATCAATGATGATGATGCACGTGCTATTCAATGATAAAACATGGTGCTTTCAAACTTTCTTTGTATTTAGACTTGTTATTATTAACAAAACAATTAAAAAAAAATTAAAATATTGTTTCGGTTTCACCAGTGAGATGAACAGTTAAACAACTGGCTTTCTTTTTTTCATTTTCTTTTTTTTTCTTTTATCACACCTTTTTATAGCCTCTTTAGAAAAAAAATTAGGCTTGGAATTAATTATGATAAAAATATAATATTTAAAGAAGATTTGTCATTTATTTTTATTTTTAGAATTCAAATTTAGTTTATATTTGTAAGAATTTATTATCATTAATATAAAAAAGTATGTTTTTTAAATCGTTTAAGAATATAATTATCAAGCTTAATCCATTCATATAGATTAATCCAGAACCCACTAATCTAACCTCTTGGCTAGGCTTGTTATATATATAAAAAAAAATCAATCTAAAATTGATCTAGTTGATCAGATTAAAATTTAGTTTAATTTTTTAAAAAATTATAAAATAATTCTGTTTTGAATTTTTTAAAATATAATTATATTATTTTGATTAATATGTATTAACCGTCCAACCTCTAACGCTTTGAGGTGGGTAATGGACCAAGACCATTTAATATCCTTCCTGTGTACTCACTCATGTATTTATTATTATTATTTGAATAAAATGTATTTTTCCATTTTACAAAATGTTAAATGACGGTGTCGTGGTGCAGTGTGTGCAGGCCCAAGCCCAAAGAAACGCAGATCCAACCTGTATCCTTCCGAGCACGAATCCTTCAGAGCACGTAAGGAAGGAAGTTAGGGCTCCTATCAAAGGGATCAGAAATTCAGAACCGAGTTGAAGGTGACGGGGCTCGAGTTAAGTGGTTCATCAGCCCAATAGATGGTTCGTGGGAAATTTGTATTGTTTATTGCTTCAGGCTGCATTTGTTTTTCATTTGTGTATGTGGTGAAAGAAATAAGATGATTGGTAATAAATTAAATTGTGTTTTGTATTGCTGGCCTATTAAAAATTAAGTTTGAAATTTAATTTTTGTAAAGTAGTTTTTATATGTTTTTTTAACCGAGTTTTATAAAATCCTTTGTTTTTACGTTTCAAAAATGCTTTTGAAAAAATTTAATTTTTTTTATTTTCTTTGATTTAAATTGATATATTTTTGGTGTTTTCAGATTATTTTAATGTACTGATATCAAAAATAATTTTTTTAAAAAAAAAATATTATTTTGATGCATTTTCAAATAAAAAGCACTTTGAAAAACATTTTATACATGTTTTTTTGCTACACATAAACTTCAACTACAATTTTACTAAACATATATCTAAATCCAACTAACCACAGCTAACTTTATTTTTTTTTATTTTTTTTATTTTTTTGTAAATCACAATCACAAAAGCTTCTTTTGGTAGACACACTGAAAAGTAAAACAAATAGTAAAAGTGAAAAAAGAAAAACAATTTTTTTTTATTTGATAACAAATGGTATCTTTAAGTTAGCTTACATGTAAATTAAAACTAAGTCTATTCTTGAACAATTTAAAAAATTAATGTATTATTTCTTTTTAAATTAAATTCTCCTTAGTGTTGATTTTAAGGGTTGAGTTTAGGAAGCACAGAAATGGAGCAAGCTTCTTAAACACTAAGTGCAATTCTTGAAATTATTATTCATAACTATGTCAACATTATAAAATCGTATAAAATTAAATTTAACGATACTAAAATACAAATTAGAGATATAAAATTGAATTATATTTTAATATTGAAATTTATACTAATTATTTGATCTACACTTCGCCATGGGTTGAATAATCCTTTTTTGAAAAATAAATAAATAAATATTTAAGCTTTTCAAAAGTGTTTTTTTTTAATTTTAATTATATATAAAAAATTCTATGCATGCATTTAATTAAATATATCAAGAATCATTTGTGCTAATAAATACAAAAACAAAGTATTAGCGTATCTATTTAACTCGTCTTATTATAAGTTGAAT
>Ga0325414_1003671_pt1 | contig 16009 bp, 14 predicted proteins | sample PopdelMetagenome_8_FD_206183 | JGI IMG/M metagenome (GOLD analysis project Ga0325414, IMG submission 206183) | Populus deltoides microbial communities from Bellville, Georgia, United States - Leaf-PdKOR-R3 | ecosystem: Host-associated > Plants > Phyllosphere > Phylloplane/Leaf | place: USA...
GAGAGAGAGAGAGAGAGAGAGAGAGATGTAGAAAACTAACCCTGACTAATCCTAATCAGTTTTATGTAATGGACCCTAATATAATAGATAAAATACTAATACTACAATAGATAATTGAACTCGGGCGTAGAATTATGTTTAATCATATTGCTTCATTACTCCCCTATAAATTGAATGGGTATGGCATCGCATTCAACTAGGATTGTAGAAATGTAAAATGAGATAATGAGAGAGGTCTAGTGAGCACATCAGTAAATTAATCATCAGAAGCAATAAATTGAACTTAGAGTTCCTTTCAAGCAACCATGTCATAAACAAAAAGAGAATCAATCTCAACACATTTCATGCTAGCATGGAAAATCAGATTGGCAAACAAATAAATAGCTTCTAAGTTATCACACCATAAAAATACTAGTGTTATATATCCTATAGCCAATTAGATGATTAAATGTGACACTAACTTTGTTTAAGTAAAAACATATTTATTATTAATAAAGGCGTTCTTTATCTTTAATATTTATTTATACTTGATTAATGAATCTGGAGTAAATATAAAGTCCTTGGGACAAAAATATTTTGCAAAAAAAAATTATAAAATTATTATAATATGTTAAATAATATGATAGGATCAACTTATATTGAATAAGAGGAGAAACCTAGAAAGGCCTATTTATACTTAGGACAAGATGAAGGTCATAATGAGAAAATGATTTGTTCTTAGTCACTGTTATAGAAAGCTATTTTAGAAACTACAGGGTTTGAATCAAGGTTCTAAGAGTGTGAAGGATTACCATAAGAAGATGAAAATCATTATGATTTAGGCTAATGTAATGGAGGATAGGAATGCCACCACGGTGAGGTTTCTTAATGGGCTAAAATGAGACATAAAAAATATAGTAGAGTTGCAATGTTATATAGAGTTAGAGAACATGGTACATAGGGTTGTGAAGGTGCAGAAAAAGGGAATTACATATTACATGTCAGGTATTTAATTTGAGCTCATAGACATCATAAAAGCCAAATTTAAGAAAGAGGGGCTGTCTAGTCAAAGCCATTTATAAAATCTGCCACCAACTTCTTAAGAAGAGTTGTACTAGCTATGTCAAACCTAAAGCCAAGAAAAAGATTATTATGGATTCCAAAGGTAAATCTGAAACTCAGCCCACTCGTAACCATGATATCAAATGTTTTAGGTGTTTGAAGGTTAGACATATTGATTCTTAGTGTTCAAATAAGAGGTTGATGATCTTGAAGGATCATAGTGAGATTGAATTTGAAAGTGAAAGATCTAAAGATGATAAGATGCCACCACTTAAGGATTTTAACGAGGAGGTTGCATATCCGATTGAGGGGGAGACCTTGGATATAAGATATACATTACATGTCCGGGTTAACAAAGATGATATGTAGCAGCAAAGAAAAAACATCTTTCATAACGATGTCATATTTGAAACAAGGTATGTGGTATAATTATTGATGAAAGTAGTTATACAAACATAGCTAGTACAACTCTTCTTAAGAAGTTAAATTTGAGTATTGTAAAATATAATAAACCTTATAGATTGTAATGGTTGAATGAATGTGGTGATGTTAAAATGAATAAACAAGTCTTGATTTTGTTTTCAATTGGGTGATATTCTGATGTAGTATTGTGTGATGTGGTTTCTATGTATACGAGTCACTTATTATTGGATCATCTTTGACAATTCAACAGGAAGACAATGCATGACAGGTTTAACAATATGTATACTATTGTAAAAGATCATAAAACCATTACCCTTGTGCCATTATCACCCAAACAATTGTATGATTATTAAATTAAATTGAAAAGAGAAAATGAGGTCAAAGGGAGAGAAAAATCAAATGGTGAGATAAGAAAGTTAGATTCAGCCATTGATGAATTAAAACTAAATTCTATCGAGAGTGGAGGTAAAATAATAATAGAGAAGAAAGTAATTGTGCGACGTGAGAATAATATGAAAAAATTAAAAATAAATAACCTAATTTATATGCAAGAGAGGGTGAGATTAAATCTATTTTTTATGCTAACAAGTCAATGATTGTACTTATGTATAAGGAGGGTTATTTTTATGCTAACAATCTCGATTATTGTGTTCCTAGTATGACCATTTATTTATTACAAGAATTTGATTATGTGTTTTCCAAAGAAATTCCTAGTGGATTACTACCAATAAGGAAAATTGAATGTTAAATAGACCTTATACTCGAAGCTGTAACTCTAAATTGACTCGCCTACCGAAGTAATCTCAAGGAGACAAAGAAACTTCAAAAGTAAGGCGAAGAGTTAATGTCAAAGGGGCACATACCCGAAAGTATGAGTTCATATGTTGTTCTGATCTTCTTTGTGCATAAAAATGATAGAAATTGGAGGACATGTGTTTATTATCATGCTATTAATAACATAATGGTAAAGTATAGACATCTTATCTCTACGGTTGATGATATATTAGATGAGTTGCATGGATCTTGTGTATTTTCAAAAATTAATTTGAAAAGTGGATATCATCATATTAGGATGAAAGAATATGATGAATGGAAAATTGCATTTAAGACTAAGTATGGTTTGTATGAGTGACTAGTCGTGCCTTTTTGACTTACAAATACACCTAGCATATTTATGCGATTTATGAATCATATGTTGCGTGCGTTCATAGGTAGATGTGAACTTTGATGGTATTTTGATCTATAACAAGAACTTGATTGAACATATTGAACATTTATGTAATGTAATTGATGTGTTGCATAAAGAATAATTATATACTGATCTTAAAATATGTACCTTTTGCATGAAAAAGATTGAATTTCATGGTTATGATGTAAGTCCATGTGGTATTGAAATGGATGAGAAGAAGGTTAAGGCAATCCAAGAATGGCCAACACCTAAATCGATCACTAAGGTAAAAAGCTTTCATGGCTTGACTAATTTTTATAGGTGTTTCATTAAGGATTTTAGTATATTAGTTGTGCCTTCAACTAAAATTATGAAAAAATCTTTTGGATTTAAATTGAGAAGTGAACATGAAAATGCATTTAATTTATTAAAATAAAAATTATATTCTACACTTGTTTTATGTTTACTTGACTTTACAAAGGCTTTCAAGATTGAATGTGACACATTATGAATATGTATTGGAGTTTTTCAATACAGGATAAAAGAAATATTGCCTGCTTTAGTGAAAAGCTCAACGGTGCAACCTTTAACTACCTAACATAAGATAAAGAGCTTTACAAATTGAAGCAGATTTGGGAGACATGACAACATTACATATGGCCAAAGGAATTCATGATTCATTAAAACATTTGAAAGGGAAAGGTAAATTGAATCGACAACATGCCAAATGGGTGGAATTAATTGAAACTTCCTATACATTATTGAATACAAGCAAAGTAAAGAAAACACTATGGTTGACACGTTATCAAAAAAGTATGTTCTTCTATCTACTTTGAATGCTAAGATGTTGGGATTTGAGTATGTGAAAGTGTTATATATGATTTATAATGATTTTGCTAATGTATATAATGCATGTGAGAATTTGGCTTTTGATAAAATTTTATAGACTTAATGGATATTTGTTTAAAGAGAATACTTTGTGTGTGCCTATGAGTTCTATGCATGAATTGTTTATTCGTGAAGCATATAAGGGTGGTTTAATGACGTATTTTGATGTTGCTAAGACTTTAGATGCAATGCATGAACATTTTTATTAGCCTAAGATGAAAAAGGATATGCATCGCATATGTGATAAATACATTATATGTAGAAAAGTCAAGTCTAAAGTCTAACCACATGGTTTGTATACTCTTTTGCCAATACCTAAGAAGCCTTAGGTAGATATTTCAATGGATTTTATTTTGGGTTTATTTAGGTAAAAAAAAGGGTATAAATTTTATCTTTATAGTTATTGATAGGTTTTCAAAGATGATGCATTTCATAGAATATCATAAAATCCATGACATAACTAATATAACAAAGTTCCTACGACTTCATCGATGGAAAAATTACGTCGGTGAATACCAAGAGAATTACAGTTGGAAATTAAGGAATGGAAAAAAAATAGAAAAATAATGTGTCATTATTAGATAGAATTACCATTGCAATATGCTCGTCACTAATACGTATCGGCGAATCCGTCAGTAATATTCTTCTTTTTCCTTTTTATTCTGCAGAAAATGACACACGACACCCTTGCCCTTTTATGTTGTCACAAATCAGACTCCCATCATCACAAATTCAACCATTCCAACACCCAGTCTATCAGTATCCCTATTCTAGTTTAATTGTTTTAAAGATTCGACATATCAAGTATGCAAAACTACCTATTTTTTTATTGTCACCCATTTTTAAAATGTTAATTGTTTGGCATTTTTATGTAGTTTATTTGTGTGTTTACTTGTTTTATAGTTCCTATATAAATTTTTATATGAATGTATGATTTGTACATGTTCAGGTTTGTTTCAAATTTTAAAAAATTATATTTGTTTGTCATTTGATGAAATTGAGTTGATTTTGTAATTTAGGTGTTTTATAATGAAATAAATAATGGTTTATTTAATGGATAGGTTTCAGATTTAATCTATTTTATTGTTAAGTTGAAAATTTCATAAATTTAGGCCCCGTTTGTTTCACGAAAAATGATTTCTTGAAAATCACTTTCCAAACCTTCTTGTGTTTATTTGTCATTAGAAAAATTAGTAAAAGAAAAACAATTTCCAATCAAAAGAAAATTTGGCTTAGTTTCTAGGAAAGTGTTTTCCTTTTATTTTGGACAGAAAACACTTTTTAGAAGTTGTGAAAAATTTAGAAATGTCATATTATTTGCTGATTATATCAGATTTGATCCTCAAACTTTTGATTGTTATATATTTTGTTTGGCATTTTTTTTTAATTTTATCACTTATAATTTGATTTAATTGGATTTTTATATTAATTTTGGTTTTCATTTTCATGATTGTTATTTACTTTTCTGTTATCATTTTTTTAATTGAAATTTTTTATCTATCAAATTTGATCCTCAATCTTTTGATTGTTAATTATTTTATTTGAAATAGTTTATGAAATTGTAATTAATATTATTTTAATTTCATCATCTTTAAATTTTTTTTATCTGTTAGATTTGATCTCTATTATTTTGATTGTTATTTATTTTATTTTAGATAATTTATGAAATTAGATTTTTTTTTTAATTTCATCTCATTCAACTTTTTAAATTGTAAGATTTATTCCTTATTATTTTAATAAACTTGAAATTAATAAATTAATAAGTTATTTTCCAGCTCATTTTACATACCATAACCAAATACTGGAAAATATTTTCCAACTTATTTTCCATGACACTACTAAACATCGAAAAATAATTCACATTCCAGGAATTCACTTTCCAAGGAAACCATTTTCCAAAAGAAACTATTTTCCAGCAAACAAATGAGGCCTTAAAGGAATTTAAATTTTTAAAGAAAATTGATAATGATTTAAAGGTATCGATAATTTGTTAGTTCACATTACTAATCAATACATATTGTCATTAATATTCTATATATGTTTCATATAAGTAATTGATTATCGTTCTTGGATGTATCAAGTTTTAGCAGAAGGGTTGCGCGAGATGTATTATTATAATGAGGTTAAAGTTTTATTAATTATGTACTATCTAATCCAAAAAAATTATTAGTGGAAGTTGTCTTAGATGTTCATGTAAAAGGTGTAAAAAACAAATTCTCGATCAAATGTTATTATGATGCACAAGAAGGTACATGAAAAAAATACTTGTGTTAGTTTGTACGGATAACCATATATTCTTTACGAGACCACGGTAAAGAGAATGGTTGAGTCAACTTCTAATTCTAGCAACGTGCATGGACTTATAGATGATAATAACAATAGTTATAAGAGTATGGTTATGAATGTAATGAGGATGAATCAGGTTTATGCAGGTGAATGTTCAATCGTAGATGAAAAACCAAATATAGACGCAACCAGGTTTTTTGATATTTTTTTAAAGATACCAACAAACCATTATATAAGATGGATGCACAAATCATAGTAAATTATCAGTCGTTGCATAGTTGTTCACAATCAAATCAGATTATGGGTGAGTGAGGCCGATTATGACAAAATCATTGAAAGGGCTAGAAGTGTTTTACCTAAAGGAAATAAACTAAAAGAGAACTTTTATACTAATAAATCCATTATAAAACCCTTTGGCCTACAATACCAGAAAATTAACATGTGTCTAATCTTTTACATGTTGTACTACTTTAAAAATGCAAATTTAACCGAGTACATAACTTATAGGCATGCTTGGTATAAACCTAGAACTGGAAGAAGTAGGACTTTTGTATCATAGAAAAAAATTGAGATACTTCCCAATCATTCCTAGATTGTAAAAGTTATTCATGTCTTCAAAGATTATTGAGCACATGACATAACATCATTCACATGATGTGTGATTGGAGTCATGATGCACCCTTCCGATGTTCAAGCTTGGAATCAATTTAATAGGGTGCATGTTGGGTTATGTAAAAACGGATTCAATCCATTTAGGTCAATTTTTTTACCATATTCTTATTAGTCGGTGATACTCATGATTTATAATTTGCCACTGGGGATGTGTATAAGATCAAAGTTCATATTATTATCTACAGTTATATCCGGTCCTAATAGTCTAGGTGTGTGTGTGTGTGTGTGTGTGTGTGTGTGTATCTTTCACTGTTGATTGATGAGTTCAATCAATTATGATCATCCGAGACTTTAATGTATGATGTCTTGAAGAAAAAAATTAGATGAAAGCAGCTTTAATGTGAATTATTAATGATTTTCCTGCATATAGAGTGGTTTCTTATTGGAGCATGTATGGAAATTAGCATGTCCATACTGTATGAAAAATAACAATGCCTTTACCTTAACAAATGATGGTAAAACATATATTTTTTTTATTACCACTGGAGGTTCTTACTAACCAATAATAAGTACAAAAAGGCTTTTTTGTAGGTAAAGTTAAAAGTGATGTTGCACCGTTAGTACCGTCGCGTGAAGAATTGTATGATGTGGTCTTACAGTATGAAGGCATTGTGTTTGGTTTTCAATTAAGTAAACAACAATTTCCTGGTTTTTTGTGTGACCCACAATTAGGTAAAGTAAAGTATTTTTTTGGGACATTTCTTATTAGAAGACTAGTATGTTCCATCATAATTTGAATGTCATGCATATAAAAAAAAATGCATTTAAAAACATTTTTAACACGATGATGAACGTTAAAATGAAGGCAAAGGACAACATGAAAGCTAGAATGGATATACGTTTTTTTTGTCACTGTAAAAATATGGAGTTAGTTTATGATCGGGCACGGGTCGCAAAGCTCAAAGCCATCTTTGTCTTAGACTTATGCACAATTACTTGTTTATCAAAGACTTAAGATTCTGTGTTTTCTTGATGGATATGCTTCAAACATATTTAAATTGGACACCATTTAGAGGATGACAAATTGTATAGAATAAAGAGTCATAACTACCATGTGTTTATTCAAACATTCATTCCACTTGTTTTTTGGGGATTTATTGCCAAAATAGATATGGGATGCACTCACGAAGATCATTCATGTTTTTAGAGATATATGCTCTAACAAGTTGCATACCTAACACATGAAGAAGCTTGAAATGAATATCGTCCAAGGAATTTACAAACTTGAGATGATATTCCCTTCATCATTCTTTGATTCGATGGAGGATCTACCCATAGATTTACCATTTGAGGCAAAAATTGGAGGCCTTGTCCAATATAGATGGATGTATCTATTTAAGAGGTTAAGGATTACGCATGCATCCTATTTAAATTTCTATTGTCTTATTTTTTTAAATTTAAAACATTTATTTAATTTTAAGCAGATAGTTATTCAGCTTTAAGAAAAAAAAGTTAAAAACAAGGTATATGTTAAAAGCATAGATATGTGAAGCTTATATTGTTGAAGAGATCTCAACATTTATCTCATACTATTTTGAGTTTTACTTAAGAACAAGAATCAATTGCATTCCAAGAGATGATGATGGTGAGGAAATGCCTTCAAGTGAGAATTTGTCAATATTTTCTCATGTTTGACAACCTTTACCAAAACATACAGTGAGGGAAAGACATTTGTTAAAAATCGAATTCAAAATGCATATAATTATGTATTATTTAACTGTGATGAATTAAAACCTTTTATTCAGTAAGTACAATATTAATATTTTTTATTTTAAAATAATTTTTTTATTATACATAAACTAATAGATTTAAGAATTTTTCATAGTCAACATCGTTAATTTTTACTATCTCAAAATTCATATCTGACCGAATCTCAAATTTTTCAATTACAAGATGAATGATTTGTCACGTAATAGTTAATTTCATTACATATTTCTCTTTAACTATTAATGGTTGTAATCTTGTATCAAGTTTATCAATTGGAAAGAAATGTCATTGATTGTTTGAATTTACTATGTTTAGGTCTTGAAAGAAATGTCAAATGTTATAATTCATCAATGAATATATTTTTCATACTTAAGAGCATGGTCAAGGTAGAAAGACATATATAATAGTGAAGTTTATTTTAATGGATTAGTTTGTAATAAGTTTGAAGTTGATTATTATAGGAAGTTAGAAGAGTTAATTGAATTGCAATATCATAGTGAGTAGAATAACTGAAAATATTTTTGTTGATGTTAGTTGATGCATATCAAGTTGCTTCGTTTACCGACTTAAAAGAGAATTCAAATTTTCATATAACTGAAAATATTTTTGTTAATGTTGATGTTAAGGAGTTAAATGATACATTGAGAACTAGTGGATATACAAAAGTCAATAAAGATGATGATATCGACGAACATCAATTCAATGAAGAAGATTACGATGGACATAACGATGATGAAATTGAAGAAGAAGAAGAAGAAGAAGACAATTCTGATTAAATTGTAAAACATCAAAGTACAATGAGATTGACTTTAATGTAATATTTACGGTTGTTTCTTCATAATGAACTATTGTTAACACTTATGGAATTTTTATTGTTGTGATTTTATTATTATGTTATTGTGTCAACGCAAACTCATCGAGTGCGATGTCGCCTCATAGAAGGGGTATCATTTCTAAGTAGGATGTATATACTGAAAAGTACATTGCTTAATGGAAGCCCGACCACAACATGTAAGTTTATTTTCCTTTCATGCATGATTAAAAAATTTACAATAATGAATATTTTTTTATTAATTAATTTCAATGAACGAATAGAATTTCAAGTTTACAAATATAAAGGCTAATTGCACGATAACACCAATGATGAAATCATCAATGAAAATGCCTTTGTTTAAGTGGAGTCAGGTTTCTAAAAATCCTAAATGAAAGCTAATGATTGATGCTAGGTTCGGAAAGTTCAAGTTTAGTATATAAATAAATAGTTAGTTTTAAAATTTTAATAAACAAATTATTTTATAAAATTGACTTGCAAGGAAAAAATTCACTATGAGGAGGCTGACAACGCTATTATCGAAAGGGTATGTGAGAATTGCAGTTCCATTAGGTAAGATTGAATTCAAAATGTGATATTTTTTTAAATGTTTAAATTTTATTATCTTAATAAACAATTTATTTCTATGTACCAAATTGCATGCTTTCTGGTATGAGGTGCAAAAAATCAAAGAAATATACAAAATAAAGAGGTCTTCCAAGCTGGGAGGACATGACCATATGGAGAGATTTCAGACCTCGACACATCTCGAAGGCTATCTAGGACGCTTATTTCCAGTACATGTTATCTGAGCATTTCGTGTGATGGTTGTAGTTTGGTGCAAAAAACCGGAACAACGAGATTCATGGTTCAATTACCATATACACCGATGAATCCATTCTGTTTGTTTCGCATGCAAAACAATTGGTATGCTTCTATTATATGAAAATGGTTGTATTATATGACAAATTTTAACTAATAGTAGATTCCTTTAGCAAGCTACGATCCTTGGACGCGATCCAAAACCGATGGAGTTTTTTGTTGAAACTCACATGCAAAATAAGGACTATCAGAAACGGGTTCAACAATTCATAGATAGTCAAGCTCAAAAGTTCATGTTAAGTTGGATCTCAACAAAAAAATTTCATAAGTTACTATTTTTTCAAATTTGTTGACTGTTTTTTTGTCATTCGATTACTGGATAGATACAGGGATGATTTTTTGACCCATCCAGAACTTGATCCAGGTTTGTTGTTGGAGGTTGGATTATCTAGTGGACTCAATAGAATTCGGGTTTACGGTATCTCAAACACTATAACTAAGGATATACAGACAGGTTGTAGTGTATTAACTGTTAGTTCCTTGCAATCAGGTTTGAACTTGTAATTTCTAGTCGTCCAAGCAATCGTAGGAGAATAAATTAAAGCGCAGATAACCTGGTTTAATACTGAGATGACCCATCTTAAATATAAGATGACTAACCTAAAAGATAAATTAAATGTCGTCGAGCAGTTATTTTGTCAACCATCACTGCTATATATGGTTTATCTCTGATGCTGGAAAAGAGCTATCTCTTTCTTCTCCATGAGTTTCTGTCCACTTAATAAATTATGTAGGTATTGTACTATATTCAGGTTATGAACGTCGTCTTTCTCAATTTCACTGATAATTATGGTGTATATTTATCAATATTGAATACAAAGGGCATTTGTTTCAAACTATCCTCAAAATTAGAATACCATTTAAAAAAAATACCTATAATGTCAAGTAATCCTGATACGCCATGTGTAGGGACAACAGCAAGATAGGCTGTACGTACAAGGCCACCATGAAAATTGAAAAGGACCTACAAATTCTCTCTTCCCATAAAATAATTAGAGAGTGAATTCTGATAGAAAAGCTTATACGTAATGCCCTGCATCAGCCATGTTCAAGTAGTGTTTGTACCTGAGCTACGTGACAATCTTCCCTGTCATGCCGTCTTTTCTTCATCACTCAAGTGGAATAGCCTTTTCGACCATCGCCTTTTTATATGTGATTCCTAATCTTTCTGTGACAAATTTATCGACTTCTGTGCCTCAAGGTTTGCTTGAAATTTATCTCTGACAAGTGTAATTAACTTTTGCATTTTGCAGGGATAATTACATATCGAAATATCAAAAATCTTGAAATATTCTTCAAAGTTAATGTGAGGAGACCGTTCCACCTCACCCTCTAGATTCGTCTCCTCAGGAAAGATAAGGTCCGGAGTTTGAGCCTCTTTTATTAATTACGATCGAGGCACCTCCCCCAAAATCCAGTGTTTAGCTAATTTAATAAGATAAAATATAATTTTAATTCAAATTCCAAGTTCATCCTTGCTTATAACACATTACCATGATACTGAAAAACAAATTTTAAAGCCTGAGATGTATAATTTAATTAACCAGATTTTAAATTTATCTTCCAGAGATTACTAGTTTGAAATACACATAAACTGGATGTTAATTTTAAAATCTTAAGAATTAATTGAAGTGCAACTAAGTTAGCTCAAATATCCACGATTATTTAAAAAAAAATTACCGCTACATGCATTAAATATGAAACTTTTTGGATTCTTATGGAAAGCCAAGTATCACCAACATTTAGGTCTATTGTTTATACAATGCTTGAAGCAATATTATACCATCTTCCACTTAAACTATATAAGTAATCATTATTTAATTAAGCTTTACGTATCCACCTACCATGATTATTAGTAGAGATTTGGAGATATATTATGTACATTAAAGTTTGGCTAAGAATTGCTTTTGCATGTCTCCAAAAATATACAATTAAAAAATAAAAAACAAGTTATATCCGATTCATAGACAACAGTTTAGCAACACTTAAAAAAATATTATATTCAAAATTAATTATTAATATTTGATGATTGATTGGAAATTTGGAATGCAGTTAAACCCTTTATAACGATTTATGATATTTAATAGCAAAAAAAAAATTAAATATCATAGGCTTTTAGTTCAAACCATCCTGGTGTATGTTGCTATTACTAACCAACTTTACCAGCAACCCGCTGATAGGGTTAAAAGTTAATTTTTTCATGTGAAAAAAGAAAATATGAGTGTTGTTAACATGTTTTCTAGTTTGAAAAAAAACCTTTTTATTGTGACAAAAAATAAATAAGGTATGTGTTTAATCAAATAAATTGATAATTATGTACACAAATAAATATTAGAAAGAAATGTTGACACAAATTAAAAACTAAATCGGAAAGTTAAGAGATAAATATAAATTCAGATATCTAATTTTATGACGCTGAGAGCTATTCATATTTTTTTATTTCATTATATATCAATAATGTTTTATAATAAAATTAATAATTTAAATTCTATTGAGACAAAAAAAAATTGCTTGTATAATCCTTCCTTTTTTTATTAATTTATTTTTCTCAATATGTTTTTTTGCAATGTACTTTATTTAATAAAAGCCAAAGATGATTAGAATATGAATATCCAATTGACTTTAAAGAATCAAAATAACAATAAAAATACATCTTTTTAACTATACCATTTTTATCCTGTAAACGAATGTTTTTTTGTATTTTGGAAATTTATGAAATGTTTATTTTTTTAAAGCAAAAAAATATTAGAATATAAAAGCAACATTTAATAATAAATTTAATGGTTTAATTATTATTTCATGGACGTATTAAAAAATATAAGAATAATATACTAAAATATTTGGATTTTGTTGTTTATATAATCATCTAATAATAAAAGAAAAAAAACAAATTGTGTAGAAAAGTGAAAAATAATTTTAGAAAAAAACAAAGTCAAATCACAATTGAAAAAAATGTGTTGGATAATTTAATATGAAAAATACTATAATATATTATTTTTAATTTTTTTAAAGTTATTTATCTTAATAAAATTTAATTATAAAATATATAAAAAACCAAGAAAATCCATAACAGGCCAAATTAACATAGGCCAAATACTTGGGTCTAGTTGGTCCACGTGCCTAGCCCATTTAAAGAAAAGGCTATTCACTTGAGCTTGCAAGACGAGGCCCATATACTTTACCTTTTCTATTTTTTTCTTTAGGAAAGGAAGCAGATGACATGTTGTTCATTTTCTTTTTTTAAATGAGGTAGGGGCTTTTTAGATCTAAAAATTTATTTTTCAACCTATTTTCAATTCAAAACACCAAATACACATAATTATAATGTTAATAAACCAATGGGTCAACTCAAAAGACCTCTAAATTGGTTTGAAAATTCAAAATCAAATCAGGAAAAAAATTCATCTTTCAACTGCTATCTTTTTTTTTCTGGTAAGAGAAAAGTTTAAAAATACTTTAATAAAACTCTTCTCATCCAATAGATCCATTGACACAAAGATCGAGCTTTTTTGTTTTTGAAATATGGCCAACCAACCACATACTCTCCTTCACCATTTTTCATTTATTTTCTCTATCATCTCTGAAGTCTCCCCATCTAATTATGAGATTTCTATTACTAAATGTTCCTGGTCAATGTTTTATTGAGACTGTATATTAATTAGCGTTGTTCAGATTGTTACATATTATGTTCATTCCTTTGTGAAATGAAGTAGTTGCTCTTATAAAATGAAATATAAGGGATACTTGGAACTAATATATAGGTGCTTGTTAAATGTCATGTACAGTGAACTGACCGGTAAGAGAATTTCATATGAAGAGATTACCTATGTCTATGAAAAGGCTCATGTGATAGTTGTGTAACTGATCTTTAGATTCAAGACTACTAAGTTATCTTATATAAGAAGTGTTATACTTTGATCCTGACCTTACGTTGTTCTAATTAAGGGTAACAAATGACAGATATTATGCACAACATAAACTATATGGAGATATTTAAGTAATAAAAAGAGGATTCATCACCTTAGGTGAATTAGAAAAAATATTACATATGTTCTCAAGTAGTATTGATTGTAAGTTCTTAGCCAATGTGAAAAAAAGTTTTGAAAAGAGTTTCAAAATCTTATTAAAAGAATCAATTATTATAATGTTGAGAACTAACATGATTTGACAAAACATACATACTTCATGCTATAATGTCTAAATCAAAACATTCTTGATGAAAGAATAATAATTACACTTACAAACTAGTCATTAATAGGTTAAGTCAAACCACTTACGACTTTCTTAATATTTGGAGGATCATAATAGGTTGTTAGACATTGTACTTGATCTGAAATTATAAGTCAATTAATTGTTAAATTCATAATAAATGAAAATTTTTAATTTATTTAGGATTATGATTTATATTTTGGTCAATTTATTAGGGAATCTAATAGATCACACATATAAAAACTATTGATTAGAAATTAAAATAAGATGATTAATCAAGTGTGACTTGATAGTAAATAGATTTTAGAAATTGATTACTAGAATGTAATTAATACAAGGAGTTGCAATTTTAGACGTAGAAACAATCAAGTAAGGACTTGATTGAAAAAAAATTCTAAAATCAACCTAAAATAATATATGTAATATTATTTAAGGGAAAAATTGATATTTTATCATTTATTGGGTTTTTAGATTTTTTTTATAAATAGAATGTTATGCTTGTTATTTTCGAAGAGAATGTAGGTAGAGAACAATATATAAACACTTACAACATAAAAGAAAAGAGTTAACATTCTAAGTTATAACAATCTTTCTCTCCTAAAAGAGTTTAAGAAATTTCTCACTAGTGGTTCATGTGAATTACTGTTAGAAGCTGAACATTTAGAAGATTTGTGATTTGCGATGACCCAGCGTTGAAGCAAATACTCAAAGTTGAAAATAATATATGATCTTCAGGTAATCTTTGTATAAACCCTAAACAACTCTAAATCTATCTAATAAGATTCTTAAAACTACTGAAAAATTTTAAATTTATTGTTTTCCGTTGTGTGTATATGTTTTAGGAAACTTAACAAAATAGTGATACAAAGAATATGATGGAAGAATACGGTGGTGGTGGTAAGGAAATATTTTATGGTGGTAGCTAAATAATGATGATGGTGATGATTTAATAATGATGATGGTTATGATATGATAAAGATAATTAAAAAAAAGCAAAATAATAATAATGATTGTAATAATAAAATGATATTTAAAGTTTATATTTTTTTTAATGATTTTTTTTATTTGAAGGAACAAGGAACTTGGACAATCCTAAATTAAGGCATCAATATCGATTGAAAATCTAAAGCACCTACTTAGGTTCACAATTCCAACTCAAAACGTTATCAAGTAGAAATTTGAACAAGGAATATATATGAAGTCTTTAATCAAGCTTGTGGTTAGGTTTTGAATAGATAGGTTCTGTCTCCATACCTTCAAGTTCTGGTAAACTCATACATCATTCAACACGAAATTAAATGTACATTTTTATTTTATTTATTATTATTCTGAATTCGAATGTGATGGAAATTAATTGCGTGCTTGTATTGGTTAATCAATCCAACCCCGGACAAATAAAAGAACCACCGCCGAACATGTCCCAGAAGTTGCCGGGTGTTAGCTAGGAAATGACAGCAAACACAAAAACCCCCCCAGGCAGCCATGGCAGGGAGGCGGGGGCCTCTCCTCTGGTGGCGGTGGAGAGTGACTCACGCGTTGCCACCTAGAAAGTGGGCCTTACAATAGCAATTGACACGTACAGTCTGCATCTCTAGCTTTTTAGTACAGGGTTATGGATAGATTAGATTACAATTTCAGAATAATAAAAAAACAAAAGGGTTAGCTGTAATTAATTAAGCTCTTTATCGATATTAGTAAACACAAGAAGACAGTGAGAGACCGTATACGGAAGAGGGCCATACCATACGGCTTTGTCACGGCCGGATCGCACCCTGTGTTCATGGGACCCTCCTTTTGCTCTGACTCCAATACCCAAAAACGATGCACTTCTCATTCTCTCTCTTACTGCTTCTGTTTCTGTTTAAGATACGAGACCGAAAAAACTCGCAAAAGAAAAATGAAAGGAAAATGAAAAATTCAAG
>Ga0325414_1003674_pt1 | contig 16007 bp, 8 predicted proteins | sample PopdelMetagenome_8_FD_206183 | JGI IMG/M metagenome (GOLD analysis project Ga0325414, IMG submission 206183) | Populus deltoides microbial communities from Bellville, Georgia, United States - Leaf-PdKOR-R3 | ecosystem: Host-associated > Plants > Phyllosphere > Phylloplane/Leaf | place: USA...
ATTCGAGCTTATCTGAATTACCAAACAATCTGATGCTAATGTAACTAAAGGAAAATCAAAACAAAACAAGTCAAACTTGATACAAAAAAATAATTTAAAAATAACAACTAAAAAAAACATGATCAAATTTGATATAAAAATTAAATGAAAAAAATGCCTCATGTGAAATTGTAAAAAAAGAAAACAAATCAATCAAGAAAACAATTCAAAATAAAACAAATATCAATTCAAAAAATAAGTATCAAATTTGAAAATAAATTTCAAAAATCAAATGATTAGGGATGAAATAAAAAATAAAATCCAATTAGAAACAATCAATGTAAATAAAAAAATTACATATAAGAGAAGGGATTGAATCGAAGGAAAAAAAAAAACAATTGAAGAGCTAATTTGATTTTCTACATAGCCTGTATGCAAATCCAGGAAGAAAGAGAAGAAAAAGAAAAGGAAAAAAAGAAAGTTATTTTCGGTCAAACCACACCGAACCACCGTACACTTGTCATCCAAGGAGGAAGAGAACGCCAAGACAAATCAAATGATGCAGTGAAAGTGTCAGTATAACTACCGGAGTAAGCCGCATGCGTTGCCCAAAGTTAGCAGAGCGGCTAACGCACTGGTAAGTGCTTTGCACATTCCAACAGCTTTTTTAGGTTTTTTTTTATAATTGCACAAAACTAAAAATATCTCAATACCTCCAAGACCAATCAATAATCACATATCATGAGGAAATTACTACAAAGCCCCTGAATATAAGGCTAAAAAATTAAAATGGCATGGGTAATGTCTTAATTCTATTATTCAACCAAACATGAAAATACAAATTCGTGCATAAAGCATTCAATTATTTTTTTTATGGTTAAATTTGTTATTTTACTATGCATTTATAAACACAATTATCTAAATAACCCCACTTAATTTAAAAAAGACATTCACATATTGTGGAAAATATCATTCTACCCTCCAAGCAAAGATAAAAAAAGAAAATAACCAAGAAATAAGATACTAATTATATAATAGAAATGATTAGTAAATTATATCACCATCATCTTTGGCTTTTTGTTAATAATACGGTGGAGACATTAATCTTGCACGATCAAGACCTCTTCTACATCTTTTATAAATGAGAATGCGTAATCTATAGGAGATTGTGTCTTCCTCGCTATTTATGAATCGGAAGAAAAAAAAGATTCTTGGATGCTCCAGGCCGGACATGGAGACAAAATTTCCTACCAATCCAACTATCACAGCGAGCTAATTTATCAGAAGATGAGATGTCAACGTCGAAAGCAAATTTATAACTTTCTTGAATTTGATATAAATCTATGCAGGCTAATTGAATGGGTTTACATCATGTTGTCTCGATATTTTTCTTGAATAACTTCACAATCTCAAACAGTGTAATGTAACAACGAGTAAATTTCTGGACAAAATAAGCAAGAACTAATCTATAATATGAGCATTTGTGACCAGCTGAAAGGCTCTGTTGCAACAAAGAGATGGACAAGTCATGAGTTGCCATCCAGGAAACCTGTAATAAGTTCTGGGGTTGATTGTTTAATTTGAAGAAAAAAACTATGCACATGATCAACAAATTAATTAGCCGATGGAAGCAGGGAGTGTAGCTGTGTGATGACAGTATTTTTACTGGAGATGATTCTTCACTCGTATTGACTTTGTGCACTGTTGCTGTCTTGACAGCCATGCTATGCTGGTAGTACCAGGGTGTAGGATACTGTTTGTCTATTTCAACCCTCATGGCTTTACCTGAGGAGAAATGCAGCCACTCTTAGACGCGTGTGTCTGCCACCAGGACAGCCATTTTTTCATTACAGAACAAGACATTCGGTCCTACCTCAAGGACCAGCATTTTAATCATGCATGAGTTAATTTCTGGACTATTAATTTATTAGACTTTCATAGCTAAGAGTGTGATGAGTAGAAACGGTGGTTTGGGCACTTTTTGAAGTATCGATTGCTGAAGGACTGTGTGTGAAAGAGAGAAAAGAGCGTTGGTGGATCCATGGGCCATGCTCAGTTGCTCACCCCCAGAGGAGAAATCTTGGTAGGTCTATCATCTATGCTGAGAGACCAATGGAATCATGATGGGGCATAAGTAAATGATTCTCATCGAGAAACCAATTTCATATAAAGAGGTTAAAAGGGTGGTTCTCGATTCATCTGGTGACTGGTGTGCTCTTGGCAATATGGTAACCAGCAGAAGGGCTGTGATGATTTCCACAAGGGCATACCCCACAAGTCAATTGTTGATTTCTTTGCATAAAGACGCCTATCCATCCATGTCTTCTCCTAAAAAGTGCACGAATTATGTGGCTTTGAAGCTTTTCAGAGTGGGGGGCTTTTGATGATGAATTGAAGTTGATCGTCATGCCACCAAAATGATTGTACTGCCTCTCTCTTTAGGCTTATCTTTTGCAGCCACATAAGCTTCCTGATCTCGAGCTCTTCACCGAATGTTATTTTTCAAGATCTAGCCTTTCTGGTTTTGTTTATTCACGTAAACTCTCTTTTGTTCCTTTTTCAATTCCCCCCCTGATTTGATGATATTAATTGTAATATACAGTGGCAAACCATCCTGTATAATTTAACTATGTAAGAACTAGTGGACTGCCAGCAAGCATGTACTGTGGCACAGGTCTGAATGGTTGAAACAGCAGTGATTAGATTAGCCCATGATATTAATTGTAATATACAGTGGCCAGCCAGCCATATTAAGGTTTTTTTTTGCATCTTTTCTTATTGGATCATTCAAACTTTCTTTTCATTTTTTTTATTGGATCCTTTTACTTTTTATTAAGAAAAATGAAGATGCAGGGTAGAAAAAAGACATAACCCATCTTGGGTTACAACACCTATCTATATAATAATGTTTTTTTTTTCATTTAATTTTTTTTAATTTAATCATTTTATATTAAATTAATTTAAAATTTGATATGATATTTTATTTCAATTAGTTTTATATAGGACTTTCATGACATTAAGAATGGATTTCGACATAGAGTTAATGTTTGATTTAACAAAAAAAAATATATTTTTATTGTTCTAATTAAACCAATTAAAACTTTAAAGATCTAATTTTTAACTGAAGTAAATATTCAATTTTTTTAAAAATAATAACATATTTATCTCAGCTTTATAATATTAAAAGCAATAAACTTATTATAATTTATTAACCTATATAATTCTTGATTTATTTTATTAAATAGCGGATTAATTTTTCTTATAATGAAAGGTATTTACGGCATCCACATCTTTCTTAACATTGAAAAAAACAAAAGCTCTATCCTCCATTATAGAACGGGAAATCAAACAAGTTAGTATACAAATATAGGAATGATAGAAAATGTGAATGAATGGATGGATGCTATCATATCTATCATATGATGGCTAGAAAACTCCAATGCATATAATCATAGAATCAAGCCACCAATGTCAAAGGCGACCATTGGCTTTAAGTGGCCTGTCCCCACTGCCTCCTGTCTTCGGAAGCTGGTTGCTCTTGTGCATGGGTTTCTGGGGTCTCAACTTTACATGGGCGTGAGGCCAAAATCGAACATGGTAAAAATGGGGCTTTAAAGGAAACTGATAAAAGAGAAAAGGCAGCTGCCAAAAGTCTCTCTTTTCATCGCCAGAGGTGAGGATCGAAAGCCACTTTGGTTCTCGGGGCCTGGCCCTTGATGCTTGAAAGAACAGTCACTGCTTTATTTACTGCCTTGGTTTTGGTCCCCGACGCCGGATCATCTGAAGAGACACCTGCAAATCTCCATTATTGAAGAGTAAAACTTAATCATAGTGGTTTTGATGTAAAAGTAATTCATGGTGCAATCAAAATGGAGTCGAACAAGGTAGTATGATTTTTTCATGGGATAATTGCATGTTTTTAAAAATTATTTTATATTTAAAAATATATCAAAATCATTTTAATATTTTTCCAACATAAATATATTTTAAAAAAGCTATATTGCTTCCAAACCGGGTATAAAACCACGCAACTATTTCATCATATAAACTAAGATTTGCTAATGGGGTTGCCAACTAGCCTTTCTCGGCAGTCATTTCAAGAGGGTTTGTCTTCTAATCATGGTAAATTCCATTATCACACCATGTGTCAAAAATAATGCTAAGATAATATCTTCGAAGCTTGTGCTTGATCTCAAAAGATGGTTGAATAACGAATTTAAATATTATTAAAAGCAAGCAATTCCAAGAACTTGATCCGGTAGTTAAGGATTTTTTTTTCTTTTTGTAATTTTCTTAGTTTAAACCTTTAAATCAATATCTAAAATAGTTATTGATTTTTAAAAAATATACTAGAACCATATGAGAGCTGCTTTTTAAGATAAAAGAATATTGTTAAATTCATGTTGGTTCAAATATTAATATAAAGGAAAAACGTTAAGGGGGCATTTGGTATTATATTCTTTCATTCATTTTTATTTTTTTTATTTTCATTTTTTTTACTAAAGCTCATCAATCGCCAAATTTTTATTATTATCGAGATATCTTGCTTTATTCAATATGCATTTTTATTAATTTCTGATATTTTTATTTATTTTATTCATTTTAAATATAAAAATATTTATTTTTTTACACTATATTTATGACTCTCATGATTTGAATTCAACATAATTTTAAGGATGTGTATCACTTAAATTACATCATAAATAATTTTACGAGGTTGTATAAAAAAAGACAAAAATATGATTTAATTTTTTATAATATCTTGAAAGTAAATAAATATTAAAAAAAAAAAACTTGACCATGTGCTAGGGTTTGGAGAAAGAGAAATAAGTGGGGATGACAACTTAACACTTGAATAAGTGTTTTTTTTTTAATTATTTTACCTAATGGATACTACATAATTAATTAATATCATTACACTCCATCAAAAACTTGATCTAAAAATTAATTCACACAAATTAATATAGTTGGGTTTGTTGAAATCAAGGGTTTTGGGTATTTATATATGGATCTACCCCAACCAAACTATATGAATACTCAAATAGATATTTCATGGATTTTTAGAAACAAGTTTAGACCTAAAAAAAAGCTTGATTGTGCCAAATCAAAATAATAGTCAATAAGAGGAGATCCGATCATTGGATTAGAGTCAAATTTTTACAGTAAATTCTACATGTCATTTTCCTATAAAAGATGATTTCATTACTCATCAAATTGTTGGATCTCTCAAAATTATACCAAAAAGTTATTATTTGGGCTACTTTTGCTATTCTTCCTATATATTTTTGAATTTATTGTTTATTTTTTTATTTTGTGTTAATTTTGTTTGTTTGTTAGGATTTTGTTTTTTTTTTGTTGTCTAGGTCTGTTTTTCTAGCCTATAAAAGATATTATAAACCTTTTTAGGAGGCAAAATTTATCAAATTATTATTTCAGAAATAAAATAAATTTTCAGAATTCTTTTTATTTTAACCATAATTTAGTTTTTTTTCCCTGTATTTATTGATGTTTTGTTGTACTTCCGTCTGCATTATATATGCAATAGTTTTAACATTATACGCATATATGCATAAATACATCTATATAATTTTGTCATTTAATATATATATATATATACACACACAAATATTAATTTTTTTAATTTATGTTGAATAATAAATAATACTTAGGTAATGAATATATGAATAGATATCCAAAATTCAATGATTATGGTATATACATACACAAATATTAATTTTTTTATTTTATGTTGAATAATAAATAATAATGAATACGTGAATAGATATCCAAAATTCAGTGATTACGGTATAAATATATAAACTCTTTATTCAATAAAAACATGACATCCCTGAAATTAAAGTTAATGGGCATCTACTATCTACTAAGGCACAAGGGAGTGGCATTGGTCACAGCAAGGGGATATGAGCATACAGTTCGAAGCCACCACCCAAAGCGGGCACATAGTAATTTTTTTGTTTGAAATTCAAGCTCAAGACCAGAGCGCGAAGAGATTGTGTTGTAACCTAAAGTCCCATGATCATCTCATTACGTGTTCTTGTGATTCAAGCTTTGTCAACACTGTTGGTGACTTCTTTATGGACTCGATTTTGCAGAACAGACATATCGACATGGGCTCATATGAAACACCAAGTACTCGAGAAAGCTTGGACTTTGGAGCCCTAACGAGGTTTATAGATACCCCGATGTCTCTCGGAACTTCCTAAAAAATCTCCCCACACCAGCTTGAAATTTCTCCACTCAAAAACCTAAGGACTGCTCTTGCGTTTGTACGCAAGGAATAGTAAACAGTTTTCTGCCAAAACCCTGACCCTAATAGAAATAGCAAGAACGAGCTGCTTCCCGTGTCTGGAAAGATACAGAGATCTTCTGCTTCATCATCTTAGGACTCAACGATGCCTCGGAAAGATAGCACGCATCGCAGGATTGTAAATGCCCCGACTCTAAACACACTACGTGTAGTGCCTTTTCAAAATTACATCAGACATCACCCTGACTAATGAGACACAGTGGCTTAACCAGAAGGTTGCAAGGTCTAGATCTTCTTTCCGGAGAGCGAGGAGAAAATTAAAGAGCTCAATCAGCCCTAACAAAGAGGCCATATCAAATCATTGAGCACCTCGTTTGAGTACACTTGCTATGATATTTGAGGCGGCAAAAATTTGAGTAAGGCAATGCTATCCAAACATTGATGGCACAGCACGTCTAACTTCCATTATAAGCTAATATTATACAACAGTGTTGTAAGATGATAAAAAATAGGCAACATTACAGCACCCATAATATATGTTTCTGCTTGCAGTTCAGCTCAGCAAGTGGTACATGGCACTTCAGTTTTGACAAATACACACTAACTAAATCTCAGAGAGAAAAATGCAAACACAAGTTGAGAGTTTTTCTGGCAATATCATCTCCATAGCTTTCTTCCCGGCCAGCAACCTGATCTGAATTGCCTGTTCACTAACCTCATAGGAGAGTTCCATCAACATTGTTGATCCCTCCGAATACCATTACATTCAGGCTTCTGTTCTGCTGCTTGAAAAATTGCTTCCTTGTCTTGCATCTTGCATCTTGCAACCAGTTTTTGCATGCAGACACTTTGGCAAGACTGCATCAATCTTGTCAGCCCGCCAAAGAATAATGGGAGCTGGAGAGGTGCATGTCAAAAAATACTTCAAAAGTATTTAAGACAATATCTTGAGGGTTATATTTATTTTGTGGCTACCTGAAAAGAAAAAAGCAACTTCTAGGAATCGTTGTGTGCTCTTAAGGCCTCAAGGATGCTATCTACCCACCTGCCATGAGAACTTTATTAAAAATGAAGAGTAAAGGGGCAAACAAACAGGACAAATTGCTCTTTGAAATGTCCTCCATTGATTTTTAAAAAATAGGAAAAGATGAAAGGATAAATGCTATTTGGTCATATAACCGAGGCAAGAAAGAATTTCAAATTAATTACTCTTGTGAAAATAAAAGTAAAAGCAATTGAAGACAATCAAAAATCAAGTAAAACGGTTTCCACATAAGTAATGTTTCGACCAGATCAATGACTGGATGAGAACAATAATTTCAAATATCTCCGATATATCAAAGACAAACTCCCAGTATAGAACCAGTCAGCACTTCACATGGTGTTTGGGACAGCGTTTCAATCAGAGTTTTTTAAGTATTTTTTTGCTTGAATTTTTTTGTGTTTTTGTAGCATTTTGATACGCTGGTGTCAAAAATAAATTTTTTTTTTAAAAAAACATTATCTTAATGCATTTCTAAACAAAAAGTACTTTAAAAAGCAACCGTTACCACTATCTCAAACACACCCTTAGAGCTTTCTTACTTCTACACCTGACAGAGGCATGCTTTTCTCATGGTGGAACTTCAATTCGCTTAGTCTATTTAAAGCACTAAACAGCAATGCTTCATAAAATCTTGATACAAGCCAGCATTAATGCTTTTCTCATGCAACAGAGACAGTGATGATTAATCAAATACTGTAGAGACTGGATATTGGCATGAGGTAAAAAAAACTCAGAAAAGTGGTCTAGAGAATGAGGGTTACCCTTCAAGACCAGGTTGTCTTGGAAAGTACACTTTTTTAAAACCTAATCTTTTTGCTGCTGATCCAGTTGTCTCCCCAATACAGGCCACTGAATTGTTCCATTCCTCTGATTCTGGAATAAGATTGGCCCAGGCTCTGTCAAAATGAAAGAACATGAATTAAGATCATAAAATAAACTAGGCCAAGAATAAGCTTTGGTTAATCTAGATAGATAAAAATGGAGAGGGGATACAAAGGGATCCCTGTGAATTTTCTTGTCATATTAAAAGGAACCAAGTAAGGATTGCTACTGTAGTGACCAACCATTTGGTAGCCTATATACGAAATTGATTGATATGATAGAAAGACAGCAAATTGATTTCAAGAATGTCCTCATCAACAGATAGTTCTAGGCATCAGTTACATGAAAATTGTAACCAACTCCTTACCGAACTGAAGAAGGTGAAGCAACTGCAACAACGGGGGCTGAAATTGCCTGCTTCAGAACCATTTCATCAACATGACCAACAGGCACCTGGACAGATGAATAAGATGAAGATGACAACGTCAATTGTAACTAACTTTTTTATGACCAAAAATCCTATCCAGTTACTGCTCCTACAGACAACACTACTACAGAAACTATGGTGTATAACTTATACCACAGAGCCAATCGCAGGATGAGCTACAGTCTGAGATAGAACATGAACAAGATGGAGATTGGGGAAAGTGTTCAGAGACTGTTAAAATATTCTTCCTTTGTTGCAAAGATTGGATTACTCCAACATGCAAACTAGTCGAATCAAATTCCTGGGTTTGTACGTCAGTTTAGTACTAACTGACACTAGACTGTAGAGGGCAAGAAATGCCTGGAATCAAGGAACATCTATAGCTGCTCTAGAAACCAACTAATTTTGCATAGTCAAAATTTTCCTTTGGCATAATTTTATCTACTTTTAAGGAATTTTGGGTAAAAAGAATAATAATGGGTGGGTAAATGGGTACAAAATTCAGGTTACCCGAATTATCCGAAATATAATTTGGAAGATCAAAAAATTATTTCAGGTCAGGGAATATGAAAAAAAAAATCAAATAATTCAAAACATTCTCTAAAATAGCCATTTTTTACCAGAATGCAAACCCCTAATTCAGAGCTGACCAGCATCTTAGTCCAAACCTTATAGTCAGGTTTCTGAGAAGTATTTTCTTAATAAATGCAAGTAGTAATAATGAATATCATAGTTCAAGGAGTAAATACTTACAGTTGTGTATGTATTTAGTCTGACAACCTCAAATCCACGATTATACAGACCTTGTTCTGAAGTGTATGACAAAGAAATGCCAAAAATTATTCTTTTGCAGCTTTTCCAATATAGAGATCAGACTTCAAAAGTGATAACTGTTGAATTGTAATATATGCCATTGAGATAATACATTTTCGATCAAACTTCAAACATGATAACAGGTGAGACCATGTACTAAAACATTTTCTTGTTAGCATCAAAACCAGGCCATCTAAAAGTGTATCCTCTGCACAGTATAACCTGAAACAAAATCCATAAAGTGCCAAGCAGCGGTATCTTTTACTACCACACATCTTTTTCATTACTAAGTGGTAGCATTTGCAAGTCAGGATTATGTTCGTAAACTGCTCCATCTTAGCCTCCTATTGTGCACCTTAGTTCACTGAACAAAAGTCAACGCAACTACACATATCACACTATTCTTTATGTGAAACATAACAAAGTAACCTATATATTTAATCATATGCCCACTTAACATAGAGATTATGTGTATAGTTCAGTGCACTAACCAAGTCAAGAAATAAACAATTGATCAAAGGTGTCAAAACAGCACCGTATAAGTTATTGAGGGATCAAAATGGCCAAAAGAAAAGAATACAACCAGAGACACCATGCTTACCGATCTCATTGCTTGCTTTTGTAGAAGCTGGGTACAATACAGTGCATCTTTTGTTTCCATTCCTTGGAAGCTCTGATGCCAAAACCTTACCAGTTGCTGAAGAGTTAAAGGATTCATGAGAAAAGGCACAGGTGACAGTCCTAATAATCAAATAACAGCTAATGAAGCAGAAAATTTATGTGCAATGGCCTAAATATGGTCTTAATATTTGAACTTGATCTCCATGTAAAATAATTTGCCTTTGGATCAGCACAACAAATCACACAGATTCACAAACGGCTAACTAATGGTGAAATTTTTCATTGATCAAGTTACACGAAGGAAAAACACAATACAGGAGTAAAGGCAACAAAATATCTGTGGAACTGCCAATGTCAGTACACCCATGAGTACCTTTTGATGGTGTAAAGGCAACATCAAGTGATCTCTCTGATGATTGCATTACTTCCTCAAAAATGCTTGCTGTGCCAGCTCCTACAACCCCTAGCTTAACTTTTGGGGTTCCAGCTACCCTAAGGACCAACATTTAAGGGCAATGTTATTCATTTATTTTAATTCGTTCCTTATAAAAGAAGAAGAACGAACAATCAAAAGAATAGTATTGTGCTTGATCAACTTAAATATCTTGAGATGATAGTGTATATTGAACAAAACCAAGTATGGTTCCCAGCAGGAAGGCGGCGTAACATGCTGCATGTGTCACCGTGTTTTGTTTTTGGAGAAGACAAAAGGGAAGCGGGAGTAGAAGGGTGGAATTTGGCAGAAGAGGAATAGTGAGCACTTTGTAAGAGGAACCCAAAAGTAACTACAAGAGCATTTAGGATTTCCAAAAAAACTACAAGAGAATATATCCGTCCTCAGGTGAAAAGTGACTGATGCATGATAATCAAACAAGTTGTTCAAAAGCTAAAGAAGAGCATATTTTAAGAAAAGGACAAGATTCAAGTTGCATTATGTATAAAAAACATTAATACCAACTTCAATAAATCATTGAGGAAAATTCTAAGTGCCAGTGAAAACATGTATAGAGTGCATGCCAGAAACACCAAACACTTACTTCCATGCCTCCAGAAAGACAGAGCCTGCTTCAGGGGAAGTTACAATGATCCAGTCAAACGCACTATCTGCTGCCATTAATGCAACAAAATAAAAAGAAAGCATAAATTAACCTGTACAGTTGTTGTTTGCATGGTTCATTGGGCATGAAAACTCAATTCAAAGAAACACTCTTACTTAAATATGGATGCCACGGAGAAATTCAAGGTGCAAAAATACTTACAAGCACGCACAATAAACTTCCATTGCTAAAAATACATGAAAGAAATTTTAGACTGCAAAACAATCTCCTTTGTATAAACATATAGTGAGGAACACGGGACATAAAAGATACACACAAGCATAATCCTCTGACAGTAATTGAGTTTAAACATGCAGATTAAGCAATATAGGTCAAGATAAATCAGGACTCTTCAGACCCCCTGGGAGTCAGAGAACAGTCCAGCCACAATATGGCTGCATTTTTCTTTCTAAAGACCAAATAGAAAAGTTTGCCAGGCAACAGCCTGGCATCTAACAGTAATAGTAGTTCCATAATTGATAATACCATAAAGTGAACCACAAAGTTTCGAGAAAGTACCGCATAACACAGAAGATAGTTTATCTGAATCAGGTCCCTGTGTATGCTGAATCAGTGGAAGCTCCAAACAACTTATCCCATATTTCGCCTGCATTGAGAATGAAAAACAAATCTCACTTATCCCTATATTCTATTAAACTATATATACAAGAAGAAATCACTTGCATATTTTGGTGCATCATACAAAATTGAATGTTTCCACTAGGCAAATTCAAATATTGCTCCCACATTCCTAAAGGCTAGAACATTAATCCCATCCCCAATAAAGAAGATTGGACATGAAGCGAGGCCCCAGAATTTCATATCAGCAAAACAACCCTAATCATCTATAAAAAATATAAATTATACATATCTGATTTAATCATTAAAAGCATAATACCACATACAAAGTTACTCGTACAGAATTTTACATTTAGGTTCCTCATTTCTAAAATGCTGCCAACAAACACAGCTACTGGGAACATTTTGTCCCTATGCACAAACAGTAAGAGAAACCATAACGGAATGCTTGCTGTCTTTGAACTAAATTTATAACTACATTAATATATATATATATATATATATATTTCCCAGCATTGAAAGAGATTAACTTTATTATTATCAGCTGAAATCAAATCTCCACCGTTCGTTCATCATAATAGAGCATACAGAAACGGTCCTCCACAACATTATACAGTAGAAAATGATTGGTAACAAACAAAATGTTTAAAAAAGCAGCCTTCTTTTCTGCATTTAATATAAAAAAAAATTGATATCCACAGCAATGCACAAAAAAAAATCAGAATAATTTCACATTATTTGCAAAACGCTAGAAGAAACAAGAGAAAATCGAAGTAGAGAGAGCACCAGAGCTTTAATGAGCTTGCCGTTTTTGCCTCGTTCTCTAGTGACTACGACTTTGGGCGCTGAATTCGAAGTAGAAGATGCAGAAGCTGAGGTTCTAAGAGACGGAGAGAAAAATCGCCGGTGAAGTTGCAGGCACGAAGAAGAAGAAGAAAGTGAAGGAGCGAGAGAGAAGGGAGAGACTGGTGGTGCCATCGGCGACGTGTTGGATTGGGAAGCGAGGCCTAAATTGCCAGCTGTTACTTACCTGACTTTAATTGCTTTTATTTATATATATATATTTATTTATTATTGCCTCAGCCAAAGTATCAAACCCAAGAGCTAAAACAAATCATAAGTTAACGCGGCGCCGACCATAAACGTAAGAACGTAAAAATAATTTCTTACAGTTAGGTACACCTGTCGAAGCCATTAGAAGCCACGTGGATTTGTTTGGTTAAACGAAATTCAATGAGTGAATGACACCCTAGCATTTCCTGCTGGGCTATCATTGTTACCAATCACTCTTGTCATGTGCCTGCCCTTTTGAAGCAAAGATTAACTGTCCTCTCTAAGGGAAATTTGGGACTAGAGAACTGTTTAATAAAATAGTTTTTATTTTTTATATTGAATTTTTAAAATAATTATGTTTTAAATTTTGGTTTTGAAAAAATTTAAAATAACTTTTTTTCATTTATTAATATATACTTTTTTATTTATTCTATATATACAAATTTATCTCACATGTATTTTAACTAGACATATATTTTTTAAGCTTAAATTTTTAAAATCACAATTAAAAATATTTTTTAAAACTTACTTTGTTTAAATCATAAAAGCCACCACGATATCACATACACACTAGAAAATAAAAAGGATGTGATGAGATGTTAAACTTAAAATTTATTAAATTAAAAAATTAATCTAATTAAACTCAATCGATAACGAATTAATTAGATCTCCACTGGATTTGATTTTTTTAATTAAAATAATATTAATTTAATTTTTTTAAAAAAATCTAGAATGATTTTTTTATTAATCAAGTTAACTCGTTCAACCCATAATTAAGTCTTATAAACACATGTTTAATAACTTTAGTTATACATACTTAAATTTTCTATAACATTTTCTTTATTAAATTATATGATATTTATAATATAAAAATATCTTTAAATTATGAAATATAAATCTTATAATAACAATAATGATAACAACAACAATGTATTAATTAATAAATTATTAATCATATAATGCCATATCATTTAATAAAACAATTTTACTAAAAAAAATATGATTCTCTAGAATATTCAAAATAAAATACATAAAAAGTCTAACGTGATTTAATGGCATAAATTGAGAAGGGGTTTTAGATTTTTTAAATTAAAAATTGTTTGTATCCCAATTACCCTACCAAACCCTAAAGCACTGTGCGCCCCATGAGACCAACACTTTCCAGATCTGACCCATGGGCCCGAATGGACTCTGGGAAGGAAGCTTTCATCATTGCCCGCGGGGTCCACTATCATTGATCAACACCGTTGATGATATTGACTTGTAAAGTACGGCCACATGGGCATGGCGGTCTGGTCATCTAAAATGTTTTTTAATAACGTCGGATTTGGGCATCATGTGTTGTGTGGGGGGACCGGTTCCCAGGGCCATGCTTCGGTAGTGTTTAAGGTTACAAGTATCGGCGAGGTTTCGTTGAGTTTTTTTCCTATGAAACCTGTAAAATAAATAAATAAAAATGTATTTTTAGTGTTTGTTTTGAAATATTTAAATGTTTTTTTTGTTTAGAAATATATTAAAATAATAATATTTTTTATTTTTTAAAAAATATATATAGCATAACTATAATCTTAAACGCACACTTAATTAGATGATTATGGTTTGTATTTTTAAGAGATTGTAACTATAAAAATAACTCAACTTGAATTAACAAAACTCAACTCGACTTAACCACGCCTCAATTCTTAAAACGCACTTGGTAGATTACGTTACTTCTAATTTTGGATCGAAGAAAGCATGGAATGGTGTACTTCAAGTCTCTCGAAGCCATTCAGATCTTGCAAGATCCAATATTGTAAGGTTAGAGAGGGGCCATTGGGCGCTTATTTGTGTTTATTAACGTGTCGACTCGTAGCCTAACTTGAATTGAGTTACATTTCAAATTATTTTACGAGTGACCTAACAAGTTGATTTATATCCCAATTTAATTCGGTAGCACCAGGGTGAGACTTCATCATCACCAGGGTGAATGGCTTAGCTGCTGCGAGCCTGGAACGCGTGATCGACGATACCATACATTGAATAAAACCTCCGGCTCATAAAGCAAGGGAAGAAGAAAAAAGACGACGTTACTTCCTGTTTCAATCAAGCACCTATTCTATCAAACCCATCAACTCCACTGTCAAATTAGACTGACAAGTATGAAGGCCAGTTGCTGGTTTTTTAAGTTAACGTTCTGCACAAGAATGCCACTGCTTGAAAATGGGAAAGCAAGCCTTCACAATTATGAACAATTGCCAGAATTGGGAACCTTCGAGGAGACAGCATTTCACAAGACACCCATTCCTATTCAAGACTCTGTTTTTTGTGAAAACTCCCAGCAACCTAAAAACAGAGTGGTGATGTCGCCTAGAAAATACATCCAAAATGCTTTTAAAACGTGCTGTCACAGATTTCAATGGCGCTCGCAGACACTTGAATTGAACTGGTATCATACGAAGAAAATATCATGCACCCCTGCTAAAACATACCCTATGCAATAAGTTTATATTTGGAATTGTTTTTGCAGATTGATTAAAAAAAATTAATTTTTGATTTTAAAAAAGGTTGTAAATATATTTGTTAAGAAATAAATTAAAGAATTTTTACAAGGCATAGTTATTTCAACTCGTAAATTATTTATGACAAACAATTTTGAGATTATGATTTTTTAAAATTAGAAGTCATAATTCAAACGGACTCAAACTACGACAAACAGGGACACTCAGTGGAGTAGATTCTTCAAAATATGTGGAAAAGAGCTTGGCAGATGCGCGCTAGAGCACGACTTTTATTCAAGACAGCACCCTGCAAACTAATCTATTCCAATAGATAAAAGTTTCTTTCCAGCTAGTGTAATTCTAAGCAAATGATCGATTAAATCCCTGCAAAACTACCTCATGTCATCAAAATTCAGTTCCACTCCACAAATTGGAGGGATTTATAAGAAATCTACAGAACCAATAGAACTGCAGAGAAATGAGACAAGTTTTCCCCTTCTAGCATGATAAATACTGATTACCAGAGCTACACCGTGTTGTTTCGTGGTGCAATTCACTCAGCTTACTTGCTGCTGGTGGCTGCCATATATAGGGTAAGCCCCATATGCCGCAGCTGCCGCGGCATACATGCTTGGATCATGAGGCGGTGGCAGAGCATATCCATAACCATCATAAACCTGTCCTCCATAGTATGCCCCATTCCATGGGCTACCAAAATCTGCTCTAAACTGCCAAATCCCAACAATAACAGCTCAATGGACAAGCTTGAAATGTACCAAAAACAAAAGGAAAAGAGAAAGGGAAGCTTGAAACATAAAATGAACTC
>Ga0325414_1003675_pt1:0-15000 | contig 16004 bp, 9 predicted proteins | sample PopdelMetagenome_8_FD_206183 | JGI IMG/M metagenome (GOLD analysis project Ga0325414, IMG submission 206183) | Populus deltoides microbial communities from Bellville, Georgia, United States - Leaf-PdKOR-R3 | ecosystem: Host-associated > Plants > Phyllosphere > Phylloplane/Leaf | place...
GTAGATTTAAACATTTATTTTGAACATATTTATATCAAAACCCATAAATTATCATAAACCCTAATATTTTTAATAACTAATTATAAAAGAATAAAATTAAAATTAAACAATAAAATAAATAGAAAAATAAAGAAAATTTACCTAAAATATAAAGCAAAAGGAAAAAAAGATTAATTGCTTACCTATACTTGATGAGAAATTTGCATACGAGAGAGGCAGAGAACAACAACTCATGAAAAGAACAAAGTGGCACAGCAACTCATGAAAAGAACAACGCGACAAAGGCAGGGAACCAAAAATACTCTTTATTTGTTAGTTAGGGGATTCAATATTTTAAAGCCGGCACCATCAATTTGATATAGAAACAAAAAGCAAAAGGGAAAAAAGTTGAGGAATGAGCTGTGTATATATATTATATTATAAGTCAACAATTATAAACAATGACAGCTTACCTTTTTCCTTCGCTGAAGTAACAATTCCCTAAACTAATATACTAAAATTTTTTTATATCTTTTTTATACCAAACTTTGTTCTTCTATATGTGTGTTTGGGAGTGCGGTTGAACCGCATTTCTGAAAATTTTTGAATTTTTTTGTTTTAAATTAATTTTTTTGGTGTTTTTGAATTGTTTTAATAAGTTGATGTCAAAAATAAATTTTTAAAAATAAAAAAAATTATTTTAATGGGATGTGAATTGAGCTTTTTTGAAAAAACTAATTTTCCCCAAGTTATCCATTTTTCATCTAATTGAAATAATTTTCCCTAACTTATTCACCCCAGTCAAATATATGATCCGAGTCGTGTGTGTGTGTGTCTATATATATACACACACACGACTCGGATCATATATTTGACTGGGGTGAATAAGTTAGGGAAAATTATTATAGATATATATATTAAATATGTTTGTGGTACCTTAAACATAATATTTTGCGCAAAAATAATAGTCCTCAACACAGTGAAGTGGAACCAAGACTAGTTTATAACTAAATAAATTAGTAGTGTCCACTTACGAACCACAATCTATAACTTACCAAATATCAACTCAATAGTTAATTCTATGTTTCATTTTGTATAAGAGATATAACTTTATTTTTCATAAAAAAGTGAGATAACTTTTTTATTTTATTTTTCTTCAAAGACTTAATATCCTTAAACATAAAAAAAATATTTTCTTAACTCTCAATTTTCAGATTAGTCTACTAGTGCTATGGAGACATAAATTTATAGTTTATAGTTAATATATATTTTGCTATGTTTGTTATGTAAGCTCAAGATAAGAGGCAGAGTGGAGACGAGAAAGAATTGAAGATGGATAAAGTTTGCAAGGATAACTTTATATAAGAAACAGAGGAAATTCTAGTTGGAAAGTGAAGGGGTGTGTGATAGTAGGGACTGATGTGATTAGGAGAGTTGAGTTAAAAAAATATTTTATAAGGTTAAACATATTAAAAATATTATTTAAAAATAAATATTTTTTATTTATATAAAACATTAAAAAAATTATATAAATTAGAATAATTTTTTCAAAAATTAAATGCATACAAAATAACTAAAAAATAATTGTCATTTCAAAAAAGCTATATAAACAAAATAAAATAGAGAAGAGTATATTAATTTCAATATAAAAAAATAATTTTAAAAAAATAAATATATAAAAAAACATCAATTTTTTTTTTTTAAAGATGAGGCGATGTTGGGTCTGACCCATTTTGTTAGGGCTCGTGCACTTGGGCTCTTAATATATTTCTTATTACACATGAGGTGGACGACTCATATTTTTTTGAAAAAATAAATAAATTAGGCCTTAAGGTTTATTTACTCAAAATCTATTTTTGAACTCATTTTTAACCCAAAATACCTAGAAAATACGCTAAAAACCTTGACAAACCCATACATAACATTAAAAAAACCCAAAAAAAACCATCATAAAACCTGAAACTAACTCAAAATATAAAAATTTCTCGAGTTCAAATCTGTTATTTTTTACGCACTTTCAAGGTTAAAAAGCATATAATATGAACTTTCCTCAACAAATTGCACTATTTGACAAAAAGATCAATTGTTTTGGTTGCCAAAATCAGTGCCAACAATATTTTTCTCTCTTTACCGCCAGAATTTGACGACCTTTCTCTAACCATGGATCGAAAAACAATACAAATAAATATTTTTACCAAAAGTGATTTATTAAAAAAAATATGGAAGGACCTAAACTGTATAAACTGCATAATTTTTAAAGTTTGAGAAACTAAGTGTACTTGTTGCCAAATTTATTACACACCATCCAATTTTGGAGCCTTTTTTATTAAGCACATAAAAATCTGATACTCAAGTCATTAACTTGACTGAATCTAATAAGACTGGATAGTCTAATAATTTGATTTAAACTACAGGTAACAATAACAGATGAACTGTAAAAAAACATTTGGCAACAATCAACCAAAACAAATGAGTTTGCTGAGACGGTTTAAAACCAACCAAAATAGGAAAAACAATTTACTCAAAAGAACCATAAAAAAAAACATTTGTAATTGCTAATTTTTCGGTACTAGAGCCATTGATATTATACTAAGAAAGAAAAGAAAAAAAAAAATCAATGGCAACCCACTGTCACTCAATTATGGACATCATCCATCACAAAAAAAAAAAAAAAACTTGCAGAGATGATTCAAATCCAACCAAAAATTCTGGACAACAACATAAGAAGAAGTCACATGGATCGCTGCAGCAACATCTCAGAAAACCAAACCAAATCAAATAAAACAAAATGAAGAGAGCATCCGCCTATATTCAATAAATCAATTCTATTTAATTCAAGAATAAAATTTCTTTTAAAAACTAAACTTAACAAAGAATAACAAATAAAAAGACTTGAGGTAACCCAATTAAATTTAAAAAATGATAAAATCAAGGTCATAGAAAGCATAAAAAAAAACAGAGCTCAATTTCCAATTAAATAAATACTAAAAGATAAAAAAAACATTAGCTAAAAAAATGATAAAAAAGCTAAAACAATCCTACGCAAACGTTATGAAGCTAGGTTAATTTTCAAAGTTAGCACCTGTAAAATCTTATACACAGGTTTAACCAAGCTCAAATCAAAATCAATTAATATTGAAGAATTAAATCAGGTAAAAAAATCCCACTCTTGAAAATTTTGCAGAGTGAAAAAAACCAATAAAAAATGAGAATGAAATCTATTCAGAAAAAACTTACAGATGGTGGAATAAAAAAAATTATAACTCTAAAAGTTATCTTAAACTACAAAAAAATAGCAATAAGAAATGACAATAAAATTTATCAAAGCAAAAAATTAAATGAGGTTGAAATTGAATAAAAAATCATGAATTATTTTAAAAAAATATTACAAAAACTAGGGATTAAATAAAAATAAATAAAAGTTTAAGGGCTGACTTAAAAAATTAGGTGGTAAGGCACAAACATTAAAAAAAAAAAAAAAAAAAAAGAGGAAAGAAAGAAGAAAAAAAAATGACAGTGACAAACACATGGCAAAGAGTCTTTTTATTTAAGGCCAAGAAGGAGAAAACAATGTTCTCGACCACATTGAACTATGTCTAAGTGAACAATATATTCTTCATTTAAAAAAAAAATTAATACATATAATAGTTCCAATAATAAATATTTTACAATAAATGGCTGGCATCTTTATGATCTCCATCCTTCTCTATAAATACCAATCCCTGAAACCTTCTTAAACATCATCAAAACTCAAATAGCTATATTCCTGAAATGAGGTTCTGGGCACTTACCGTTTTATCTTTATTGTTGTCTCTATTACTAGGAGTCTCATCGGATACTCCACAATGCGGAAAGCAAGCTGGGAATGCCACATGCGCAGACGACCTGTGTTGTAGCGGCGATGGTTACTGCGGTCTAACAGTTGCTTACTGTGGTCCTGGCTGTCAAAGCCAATGCCATAACGTTAGCAGGTTCATCACAGAATCGATGTTCGAAGAGATGCTACCGAATAGAAACGATGACCGATGTTCTGCAAAGGGATTCTATACGTATGATGCTTTTATTGAGGCCACTAAAGCCTACCCTGAATTCGGCATGACTGGCGATGATAACACTAAAAAGAGAGAGCTAGCTGCTTTCTTCGGCCAAACCTCGCAAGAAACTAATGGTAATTTATGGCATACTATAAAAGAAACTGCATATTCATTAATTTTTGGCATCACATCACCTGACATTTGATTTGATCAGTTGACTAATTGTTTGTGGGTAACACGGTCGATGTATAGGAAGGTGGATAATTGGAGAGGATGCTCCATTTACATGGGGATATTGCTATGTTAACGAGCTGAACCCTAAATCTGATTACTGTGATCCAAATACAAATTCCTCTTATCGATGTGTACCCGGCAAGCATTATTATGGCCGAGGTCCAATCCAACTTAGGTGGTGAGTCCAATATACTTGGGTACAATTTATTTATTTTTCCTGCATACTCTTTACTCTCTTTCTTCAATTTGATCTTTTCAAAGTAGTGTCTCACTTTAAAAAAAAATGAACAGATATCTTAAAATTAATCTTTGTTCCTTTATTCCTTTTCCGGGTTAGAAACTGGATATTATATTAAATTAAATTAACGTTGTAGTGATATTTGTTATATATTTGCACTGAGTTAATTCGATATTATGTCGTACAGGAACCACAACTACGGGAGATGTGGATATGCATTAGCGCGAAGATTATTAAACCAGCCAGAAATGTTGGCAACGGATCCAGTGCTTTCATTCAAGGCAGCACTCTGGTTCTGGATGACTCCACATTCAACAGGTGCACCGTCGTGCCATGAAGTCATCACCGGAGAATGGTCTCCATCAGAAGCGGATATTGAGGCCGGCAGGAATCCAGGCTTTGGTTTGTTAACAAACATTATCACTAATGGCAGTGAATGTACTAAAGACAAGGAAACATGGGAGCAGAATCGCATTGGGTACTATTTGAGGTACTGCGACATGTTAGAGGTTGACCCTGGTGACAACCTTGATTGCGACAACCAAGAACCATTTGAGGATAATGGACTCTTAAAAATGGTGGGCACCATGTAGTTTGATGCTAAGGCTATTGCTTGGAATTAGCAAGGACGTCTATGTACCCCATATAATTAAATAATCCAAGCAATAAATAAATAAATAAAAGGCCAAGACATTTGGCTTGTGTTGGTTAGTATTAATTTACATATATATTATTACTCCATTAATAGCTAGCTCAGTATGCCAGTATTATATCTCTGTCAGGAATGTGCATTAACAAATGAAATGAGGACCGCGCCAAGAAAATTAAGGGTTTATGGTCAGATTCATCAATTTTCCAGTGTGTTATTTGTGCATACTGATACAAAAGATGGACCGGGAAAAAGAACAGCTGCCACAAAAGATTTTTCTTTTGCTCCATAATGGATATGTGGCTAAAATAGTTGGACCTATCATATCGTAATTTTTTTTTTCAAGAAAAGAAAGAATGAAAGTGCAGCTATCTAAGATCCAAGAAGTTTCAGATTTCTTCCGGACTGAATTTTATATCCTTCTACGATATGGATTTTTTTTAACATGTGATGAATTCATAGAAAAATTTCAATGGATCTTGAGCTTCCATGGTTGATAATAGACTGAACTTCTCCGATGTACCTTCAAAATAAAGTTTCCTATATGTTTATGGGACCAGTTAGTTTTCGTGTTTTTTGTGTCTTGAAAAATAATATCAGAATGTCCACATTAAATGTCCAGCATCCCTTTTTACCTATCCCTTTTGCATATAAAATACTGAATTACCCGTGATGTAAGGACATTATGTATCCTAAGGTGATCCCGCTAGTGTAGCTAGCCCTTGCAACTGTAACTCTCAGTAACTTATTTGATGAAAAGTCTCATGTTCATTGATTGTAATGAGGTAGTGTGAAAATATTTTATGAATTATTGTATGACAGTACGTGTTATTTCGTGTGACATCATAGGTTATTTGTTGAAAAAGGTTGGTGATGATCATGTGTCATTGGTTTGGAGATACAAAGAAGGTATATGCTTTGCATAAAAAACAATTATGTGCGAGTGGTGGATATGCATGGTGATGATGTTTTAAAATACATTATACTCATGAATAAGATTTTTAGTATTTGAATAATGGATATATAATCATATATTTGTGTTAATATTTTTTTTCTTTGAAGCTTTGGAAGTAGATGGTTAGTGGTAGAGAGTTCAATACCTACAAAAAATTTCTTTATTGTGGGGTTTATGGACCTTCAGATGATAAAGTCACTGAGTTTTATGTTTGAGATTACAATAAATTAGAGAATGAGTTTTAAATTCCAAGAACAAGAGTGCTTTTATTTTTGTATAATAAATGCTTTGAGAATTAAAATATGAATAGTCAGAGAATAAAAAAATACGAATCATTTACCCGGATGGTTCAGATGGGAGAAGGGTTTATTAAACTGAGCTCTATACCTAGAGGGGATGAAAATCCAACGTTCATATCTACAAGAGGGACTCCCAGGGTAGAGAGGCTACCTCAAGCCTCTGAGGACAATGCACCTAGCAATTGACCATAGATGAGGTGGCCTTTGTTAATGGTTTACATCCAAGAGAGTACATGGCTAAACTGTCTTTCAAGGATGAAACAATTAGCCAACCGACCTTGTCTACCCCCCCAGGAGTTCTTTGAAAACATTGCCCTTAAATGTATGTACGGGTTGGGGTATACCTTCTCTCTCCAAGGGTTTGTTAGGGAAGTTTTTTGGTATTACAGGTTAGGTCCAGGTCAGCTTCATCCCAACAAATGGATAATTTTATCTGTTTTTGACAAGTTTCTCAGGATTGTTAGAATCATGCTTATTGTAAATATCTTGTGAACTTGTCATAAGTAATTGGTGGTACTGATAGCGACAATGATGTTCATTAGTTCTTTACCTTCACAAACAACCTCATTGGATCCATGAAAGGAACCTTACAGGGCAAACCTACACACGTCAAGAAGTGGCTGATAGTAAGATATAATAGGACAGTCATCCCTAGAGATAGGATGCAAGAAGTCTAGGGTTATGACTATTACTAAAGAGTACCTTCTTCTAAGGTGAACAATAACCCCGTCTAAGCTCGGATAAGGAAAAAGCATGTGTTATGTTTGCCTCAAACTCAACCAATTATGATGTTAATAAAATAGGCAAAGGTCATCACCAATCCTTGTTGCAAAGTATGCAGCTTTTTATCTCTTGTTTTTATACATCTAAATATTCATTTTTTACCTTAGTTTTGTGTAAGGTTAAAATTTTAACAAGAAAGAGAAACTTCAACAAAGTCTGCAAAGGAGAGCTTATATGCATTGAAGAGGGGATCTCCATCTCTTAACTTGAATGGATTAAGGATTGGATAGGATATGAAAAATGATTATATTAACATAGAGAGGTTTTTTGTTCTTGAGAAAATAATGGCGAGAGTCGATATTCACGTGGAAATGAAGGTCAAAGACAGTAGGGGAAGCCATTCTCCCCTGACTGGGGGTTAACCGAAGCTGACCCTCCTGAAGTGATTGTGGGTGCTGCTCCTCATTTCAATAGAAAAAGGGTTTCCACCCTTATGAATTTTGGCATTGTAGCTTTAGTTGTAGATACCTCTCTTATCATTGTACTATCAATGCTCTTACCCCTGATTTTAACTACAAAGGCCTCTTCAGCTACTAGGACTTCTACCTAAGGTGTTTTTCTTAGGAGCTGGACAGTCTAGGTTAGAGGATGTTTTTGCTAACCTTATCCTTGGTCGAGCCTCTCTACTTTTTCCCTACTTTGATGGAAGAGGAAAGGTAGTACATAGATGTTATCCTAGGTAGGAAGTCTAGCTTCAAGGAGGATGATCTAGAGGTGTTGAAACACCTGAAAAGGCTTTTAACCATTCCTTCAGACATCTTGATAATGCATTATGAGAGCTACAACTGTTATTTGGCTGTTACTAGAAAAATGGCTCTTTATGTGAGAAGCTCTCTTATTTGATCTCATTATTTTAGTTTATTACTACTATTTCTAACAATCATTTGTCTTTGGTAGATTGTCATAATGTGTGTTTATTTTAAGAGGCGTTGGATGTTTCAGGGGAGCTAAGTGAAGAAAGCTATTAACAAGTACAAGGCATATTATATTGTCTTTCAAAGGCTAAGAGATGAAAAGGCTGTTATGGATGTTGAGTCGAAAGACCTCAAGCTAGCCTATACAAGTTTGAAGGATGATATGAAAGGCCAAGTCTTTCAGCTTAGCTTTATTAAAAAGGAGATACATCTGGCTTATAATGAAATGGACTCCTTGAAGCAGGGGATGTAGGAGATGAGGGAATCTTAGGATGCTCTGGGGTTGAGTTTTTTGCTGCTATAGAAGAAGTTTAGAGCTCTCATATAAAGTTATAGGCTCTAAAAAAAATCTTTTATGGAGTTTTAAGAGTTTTTTAGAGGGTCTACAAAATTAAATGAGACAGTTAAGGCCAAGATTTTTCTTGCCATGTCCAATCTATATTTCTTGAACTCTTGAAAATTGTAGGGAGTATCTTGTATATAACATCATTATCTTGGATGACAAGCTCCGAGTTGCTACGTATATTTTGGACATGTTCTCATGGATCTGTTAGACTATCATAGTTGTCCAAAGTCATCTTCAAAGAGATGTACTCCTTAGGGATGAGCGTGTGCAAGACTCATCTAGATAAATATGATTTTTTTTTATCCCATGAGGAATATAAAACCTTTTCTTAAATGTATTTACTAGCTAAATTTCTTTTAGGCTGTTGCTAATAAGCTCTAGGAAGCTAGAGAGTTCTATCTTAGAATGGAAGGGTTGATAACTAACATCTATCTTGCGTTGGCCAGATGGATCACGTCTAGAGTGACCACTTATTGAGAGAGCTCCACATCGATGAGAACAACCTTTAAAGGGACTGGGAGATTATCGGGGTGGAAATCTCCCCATGTTATTTGTTGCTACCTAATTTTTTACCCATGTTTTGATAAATTTTCAAAACTAAAAATAAATAAATAAATAAATAAATAAATAATAAGGGTTTACATGTGGCGATAACATAGAGCATCAGGGCTAATATTAAGGAAGCAATATGTCAATGAGATAATTATTGAATCATATATAATTACTGTAATATAAAATATCATAGATATATGATTTGATTCGTGCTGTTTATGGAAGATAATCACTGCAATATAAAATACCATATATATAGGATTTGTTGGTGCTAGTTATAGAAGACAATCTCTGCAATAATTATTGCAATATTTCCTTAAATAACACCTGTAGAGATTTTCTATATAAGTGAACCTTCAGCCATATGCACAAGGGGCAGAAAATTTACAAGGAGGCCATTTTACACAATTAAAGAAAACACAAAAAAAAACCATAACCCTATCATCTCTAGCAAAGAAGCCGTAGCCTCCTCTCTGATCTTTTAAAAAAAACAAAGTAGACCCCCCTTCCCTTTGGAAAAAAAACCAAAACTGACGCCCCTAGCTTTTCACCCTTCATCTTCTTCTTCCTAGCTCACCTGCTATTCTCCACAGAGACCCGAACACAAGCCTCTCTTCCCCTGTCTCAGCTGACTTAGAGCATCCGGCCACCACCTCCTCATCTCTCTCTATTCGTTGCAGCCCCTTCGCCAGACCTCACTCCCCCAGCCTGCAACCACCGTAAACACCATTTACAGGCCTTCCTTCTCTATCAACACAACCCACACAGCCCCCAGAAAGGGCTTTCCACTCATCCCTTTTTCTCCCTCAGCTCAGCCCCGTCTGATAACATTCAAAACCAGAAGCCACAGCGAAGTCTCTCTTTCTCTTTCTTAGCCCTTCCACCGATAATAACAGGGAAGCAATACCAGAACCGCAGACCAGCTTGCCTCGAAAAATCCTAGCAGCTCCTCTGCTGAACCATGGCCAGCACCAACAACAACCAGAAACGAGCTGAGCCACTCACCCAGCTGTAGCCTCCTCCGCAGCCATATCCTTCCTCAAGCGCAGTGGTGGAACCAGCAGAAGCCACACCTTTCCTCAGCCGCAGTAGCAGAATTAGCAGAAGCCATCCTTCCCTTCCAGCAACATGAGAAACAGAGGAGAAATATCGACCAGCCAGCGGGCCACCATTTCCCGTTTCGTCTGCAACCGCGCCTAAAACAAGCAGCGACAACGGCCAGCAAACCTGGCTCCATCGTGAACAGCGAGCAGGGGCGTCCTTCGTGAGCAGCAACCAGTCGTCTTCCTCCACTTCGCCTCCAGCCGCTGCCTCGCCAGGTAAGTCTTTCTTTCCCTATTCTGTTTTACATTTACTAAAGGACTTAGGCAGTGTGCGAAGGCAAATTAATTACCTTCGCACTATGCAGTGCATGCATGAGTAATTCACGCATGCAATCTACAACAGTGCCCAGCTGGGTCACTGGTTTGGGCTGGTGACCCGGCTAGGTCTGCTGGGTTCAGCCCAGCCACATGGGCCGAGCTAGACCCAGCCCAAAAAAAAATGAGTAATATGGTTGGTTTTCTCGTGTATGTAGTTTATGGCTTGTTATTTTTTATATTGTGAAAATACAAATCTAGTATTAAAATATCGGGTTTTTCCATGAAATGTTGCAAATATGTATGTATGTGTATATATATATATATATGTGTGTGTGTGTGTGTGTGTGTGTGTGTGTGTGTGTGTGTGTGTGTGTGTGTGTGTCTGAAAAAAAAAAGTTTTCATGCATACGACTAATACCCTAACATCCTTTTGAATTTCTTTTTTTTTAAAAAAACAACTTTTTGAAGTTTCGAAAATGTGTTTTCGAATGGATTTCATAAACAAAAAAAAAATTATTTTCTTGTATTTTTGGATTTTACAACATGTTTGTAAAACTCCAAAGGGTATTGGTCAATATTTCAAAAAATACAAAAATCTTATTTTTTTAGGGGAATTCATCTATTATTCACCGTTAATGTTTGGATAAAGAAATCCCAAATGGATGAATATCCAAAATATTATTGGGAATAACTTGTTATTATTTGTTGTTAATGTTTGGATAAAGAAATCCCAAGTGGTTAATATCCAAAATATTTTTCTAGGAATAATAAGTCATCACACATCCTTGAAAGAAACCTCGATTATAATTGAGGACATTTTAATTTTTTACTCCACAGTTTACGAGCCGTGAAAGTATGAAACACGAAGGAAAAATGAGGCTTTTAAAGCGCTCTGAATCTCCTTAGATTTTGAAATCTTTGTTCCTTTTCCTTGTGATTTACGAGTCGCAAACACTTGAAATACTAAGGAAAAAATGAGCTCTTAAGCACATTGAATATCCTTAGATTTCTATCTTACCTTCTCATAAATCATTGGTTATAAATTTAGTCTGAATTAAACACAGATTTCAAGAGATCTGTATTGGTTCTCCTCAGTACTTTGTAGACATATGTAAGGGTGTGATCCACTTTGACCAAGGGTTCTTTCTTTTTAGACTTTGAGTCCAAGTTTGTTCATCATAACAAACTTATCCTAGGAAAACTGATGGAATTAGAAAACATTAACATCATAGCAATTATAAGGCAAACCAAACACCAAGCAGCTTACTTAAGTAGGGCGTATTAGAGGTGCTAATACCTTCTCTTTACGCAACCAGTCCCTTGCCTTAGAATCTCTTAAAGACCAGTTAAGGTTCCTAGTGACCATAATACTAGGTGGCGACTCACTTTTACACAAATAAACAAAAAAACCCTGAAATCAATCGAGGGTCGTCACGCTCCGCCGCAAGGGTGCGACATTATTTTGCCTAACCTCCTCTAGATAATATAATTATATCTTGGTCAAATGGATAACTTATGGTTGGGAAGTTAGGATTGAGAGTGCTACATATGCTAAGATTTGCTGGTATGGCAAGATATGACACTGCCTCTAGGTTACCAATATAGCTTGAGTAAGGGCTTGCACTTGGGTTGATGAGATGTTGAAACTCTAATGGAGCAGATGTGGCGGCAACAACAGTAGGGAGGTCTGTGACGCGTCTCATCCCAATCGTATCTTGATTGTCTGGCATTGATAGTGATTATGAATGCTAAAAACCAGTTCTAAAATAACAGTTGATGCCGTTTTTATTAGGTTCTCACAAACAGTATCAATTGATGATGTTCTCAAACCATTATGCTTAGGAATGAAAATTTTTTTAGTGTTTGGATAGTGGATAATCATACGTTGATATCAATATTCTATTCTCTAGAGCTTAGGAAGAAGATGGTTGGTGGTAGAAAAGTCAACACCTGTAAAATAGCCTATTTTGGTGGAGTTTTAGGACCTTCGGATGATAAAGTAGATGATTTTTTAGTAAGAGATTACAATAAATAAAAGAATGAGCTTTAAATTCTAAGAACAAGAGTGTTTGTTCTTATTTTTTGTATGATAAGTGTTATGAGAATTAAAGTACGAATACTTAGAGAATAGAAAATGTGAACCTTTTACCTGAGTGGTTCAAGAGGTATTTATAGTCCTTAAAGCTTGTCATGTTGTTGGAATGGAGGGGTTAGATAATCATTTCCTCTTGTTAGCATTAATGAGCAATAAATATCCCTTACACAACATTAAATAAGAGACAAATATCTATTACACCATATTAATAAGGGATAAATATTCATTACACAATATTAATGGCGATGGAAATATGATAGACCCTTCTACTCCTAGGGATGCAGAGAGATAAGTATCTCTGACATTAACATTTTAAGTTAAAAGTCAAAAGAATAAAAAAATAAAGCCTCATGTTTCAATATAAGGCCTATAATGGTCGTTAGATCCATATCCATTTGGACTTCGTACAATATACTATGCCCTGGGTAGTGAGTCTAATAACTTGTCAGACTTGTGTCTGCTTGGGCTCAGGCGTAGCTAAAACCAAGGATATTGGGTTTGGAAGCTTGTCAGACCCATATCTGTTTGAGCTCAGAGCGTAGTTGAACCAAAAAATGTTGGGTTTGGCAGCTTGACAGATCATATGTACTTGGGCTCAACGCGTAGCTAAACCCAAGAATGTTGGGTATGGTAGATTGCAAGATTCATATGGCTTAGCACTTTGTTGAATCCAAAGACATTGAGGTTGAAAGCAAGTTGGTCTCATGTCTTCTAAGCCTCGTGTTCTGTCAAGCACAGGGATGTTGCGTTATTATCTTATCTTTGATCCTTTTAAACATGGATATAGGTTAAAAATTAAATTTTTAAAATATGTTGATCCATTAGATAGCTACGATGAATCTAAGAAAATATTTAAAAGAGCATGTCAGGTAGATTATTATAGGACAACACTATATACAGGTTGGATATTAAGGGGTTATTTAAGAGTATGATAACTATTATTTAAAAAAAATTCTTAAAAATATATCAAACGTGTTTTGGAACTATTACCCTTTTTTTAGAAACGTGTTTTTCTAAAAAAATACTTTTTTCATTCCTCTTCATATCCAAACAACGTGGCTGACATTGAATTGTCACAAAACATGCTTTTGCATAACAAAACAAAACCAATAATTACCAAGACAACAACCACGAAAACAGGTATATATTGTAGATAAGGCTTGTATCTCTGACTACTAGTCCCTCCATGAACAAATTTAAAAGAATGATAGTTCATTAACAACAAACAACCAACAATTCACAACACGCCACACCATGAAAAAATTATAAAAAAACAAATTGCTCATAACTTACTGCAAGAACCAACCAATTCTTTCTCGATAAATATTGCTACAATCCAAAGTAAAAATGCTCATAATTTAGTACATGTCTGAGTTTTTTTAGTTTTTATTATAATTATTTTGCAAAATGCTTTTTTTCATATATATATAGCTTGCATATATTACCCTTTTTTTAGTCCAAATCACGGTTCGGATGCTTTATAAAGATAATGTTCTTTTTTTACATAGAAAATGATAAAATTTGAGCCGAAGAGACTCAAACTTATTTCGTACCATTTTCTTCACGTGTGTCCCGCTTTTGTATTCTCTAATTTAATTAGTTTTAAACTTTATGCCCACCCAAGAAAAGCTGGCAGTGATAATATATTTTAATTAATTCCAGCTTAATCATCGACCTCACGAAGGGTATTTAAACGTATAATTTTGTGTTCGTACATGTCTTAATGCGATGTTTGTATTCATTTATTAAACATGTATAAATTTTATCGATAATGTAAAACCAACAGACCATCAATGATAAAATGTGAGGGAGTGTTTGAAATTATAATAATAATAATTGTTTTTTAAAATGTTTTTTCTTTATAATTATATCAAAATAATATTTTTTTATTTTTTAAAATTAAATTAATTTGTGATGATTATTAAATTAAATTAATTAAAATAAAACTATTTAATAACGATTCCAAGAATATATATTACTCTTTGCATGGAACAACAACATATATATGTATATTGGACTAGCCATATGATGCGCTATGCTGTGAGTTATATATATATATATATATATATATATATATATATATATATATATATATATATATATATATATATATATAAAAAATAATATATACAAGTTCTTTAAACGCATATTTGTATGTAAAATAGTTATAAGTGTAAATTGAAAAACTTAGATATATATATAATCAAATAGATCTAGAACATGTGTGTTAAAAAATAAAAATTAAAAGTCATTAACAATAAAAGAAGATAAAAATGGAAAATTAATACACATGTAAATCAAAATATTAGACATTGCAACATGAGTTTTTGACCTGGTCGTGTTAAATGATTTTGTTTATCAAAATTAAATTTTAATTTAATCAAACGATAATAGAAACAAATACACATAAAATTGATTAAATAAAATAAAATAAAAAAATATATTATGTAAGGTTACATATATTAGAAATATTATCCAAAAACAAATATTTTTTATTTATATAAAACATAAAAAAATAAAAATGAATTAGAATAATCTATTAAAAAATTAAATGCATACAA
>Ga0325414_1003676_pt1 | contig 16004 bp, 8 predicted proteins | sample PopdelMetagenome_8_FD_206183 | JGI IMG/M metagenome (GOLD analysis project Ga0325414, IMG submission 206183) | Populus deltoides microbial communities from Bellville, Georgia, United States - Leaf-PdKOR-R3 | ecosystem: Host-associated > Plants > Phyllosphere > Phylloplane/Leaf | place: USA...
CATAGCTATCATTATCAGGGATATTCCCATGTTTTTTTCAATCCGGTTTCATGTTCTGGATCGCAGCACATCCACATGCTGGATTGTCATATGCATGATCTAGAACGTGCAAATGGGTGATCCACTTTATTTTAAGGGAGGGAAGGGGGAGGGATGGAGAGCTGTGGAGAGAGGAGCAACAATGAAAAGCCAGGAAAGTGGGTTATAAAATGAAAAAACATGGTCGGCGGTGAGAAATAGAGTATAAATGTGCACCGTGTATTGTGAGAAGCTAAAGTGGAGGCGGGAAGTTTCTGGGGGTTGATTTTTAGGCTCTGATTAATTCAAACCTAACAGGATACAGCTTTTTTGTGCATGTGCTGCTGGTCATGTGTGCATATTCTGATGTGTGCCCATGCATTGTGCATACATTTGTCATTTGTTAAATAAACATCTCTTTGTATGAAATGATAATCTGAGATTTGTATTCTCATCATGTCAAAATTTGCGTCATAAGTAACTTGTACTTGTCATATGACCTCAATCTCTTGCATTGAAAATACTAGAGAAACTTGATTTCTTGAAGATCTTCATTAACAATCTTCCTCCTATTCTTGGATTTTAAGTTTATTCAATTCGAATCAACTCCTTTTCTTTATAACCACAAAGTAACCTTTTATCTTTATTACTGCAAATTAACTTCTTTTTTTTCATCCCCTGTTTTCTCCCCCAATTATAAATACAGGTACATGATCTCCTCAAATATTGGTGAGGTTGCCTCTATATTTTTGACCGCTGCTTTGGGTATTCCAGAAGGAATGATCCCCGTTCAGCTTCTCTGGGTTAATTTGGTCACTGATGGGCCTCCGGCAACAGCGTTAGGGTTCAATCCCCCAGACGGAGATGTAATGAAAAAGCCTCCTAGAAGGAGCGATGACTCCTTAATTAATACCTGGATCTTATTCCGTTACCTGGTACAGAAACTACTTTTCCCGCAATCAGAGAGCTTTTCTTCTCTCCACAATCAGAAAACTTTTCTATTCTTGCTCTTTAGTTAGCTCTAATGCTGGGGAACTCGTTAACCTTAACGTGTCCTTGATGTGTAGGTGATTGGACTCTATGTTGGGATTGCAACAGTTGGTGTATTTATCATATGGTACACACATCACACATTCATGGGTATTGACCTTAGTGGAGATGGCCATAGTCTTGTCACTTACTCTCAGCTCGCAAACTGGGGCCAGTGTGGATCTTGGAAGGATTTTTCCGTGTCACCATTCACAGCTGGGTCGCAAGTGTTCAGCTTCGATGCAAATCCATGTGAATACTTCCGATCTGGAAAAATCAAGGCATCAACTCTCTCGCTTTCCGTATTGGTTGCCATTGAGATGTTCAATTCCCTCAACGCCCTCTCTGAGGACTGCAGCCTCTTGAGAATGCCCCCATGGGTCAATCCATGGCTCCTTTTAGCCATGTCTATTTCATTCGGCTTGCACGCTCTGATCCTCTACGTACCTTTCCTAGCTCAAGTATTTGGGATTGTTCCGCTCAGCTTTAACGAATGGCTTTTGGTACTGGCTGTGGCTTTCCCGGTCATTCTAATCGACGAGGTTCTCAAGTTTGTTGGGAGATGTACAAGAGCGTTGCGACAGTCTAATTCAACCAGACATTCAAAGCACAAGGCAGAGTAAGCGAGCTCTCGGAAAGGATCGTGGTTGGTTTGATGGATCTTCAGTTGGATTGCTAATCTTGGCCCATTACCTTAAACCCTTCACTTTTTAATACAATAAGGGTTGGCGTGGACTAAATTAGGTTTCGATTAGGCAGAATTGTATCGAGTACTTTTTTTTGAACAATGGATTATTCTGGAATTCAACTTGCAGATCTTTCATCTTAGTAGGCCGAAGAAACTCGTTTAAACACACCCATGAAGGGTTGCATGCCTGGCTATAGCAAATCAAATGTTTCTTCTTCTTTTTTAAGAAATAGATTAAAAAAAAAAATGTTCATGGACGCGTTTCTTTTATTTTTATTGTCTTCGTCCCTGTAATCAAATGCAATAAAGAAATTTCAAAAAAAAAAATCATCATTAATATGAAGAAGGGGATTGATTCTTCGACCTTAACATGCCCCATGACACCACCTCTGATACAGTGGCATCTCATACAACCGCAGCATCTAAGAAGGCGACGTCATGTCTGATCACGACCGTTGCTCAATCCCCCTCTCTTCTCTTTCTCTTTACTCCACTCCACGTGGCTCCTTCCATTGCCTTCTCAGGTCCAGGCGCTTAACGCTGGAAATCCTGTTTTGAAAAGCTGCCTGTGGTTAGCGCTGCGATAGAGGTTTGTTTGCTGTTCAATAGCTTTCTCATTTTTTCTTTTTAATTTATTTCTTTTTGTTGGTGGTTTTGCCTGATGGGCTTTTTTTTTAATCTTTTCTTTTGGTATTCATAATCAGCATGGAGTTTATTTCGGAATTACATACGCTGATCTTATTGCTGATGTTCAAGTGAGGAGGCAAACGATACCCAATGCGAAGCGAAGGTGAGTTTTGGGACTGTTCAATGCTCTGTGGTTTGCTTAAGGCATTAAAGTTTAGAATCATTTTGGTAACGAGCCATGGTGATAAGTGAAGTCAAATTTATTGGAAGAAATCCAAGAATCTGTCTCATTTCTTGTTTGTGAATGACATGCGATGCATGTTTACGATGCAGTACTTTGCAACACATGTTTCTGAGAAATATGTAATGCTTTGATGTAATGGCATGCCAAGCACATTACCCCCTCTCCCCACTTGACAAGTTCGACACAGAATTTTTTTCGCAATTCTCGGCGTTTCTTTTATAGAACACCATCACCGTTACTGGGGAAAAATAACCCTATTGAAGATATTCTATTCTCCAGTACAAATGAGTCTGGACTCATTGTTGAGCTGTCATGATGCTAGTATGATTTGGGCCTCCAAGTTTTCATGTCCTTGGCTATGATTGTTGTTGCAAGTGCGGTTTAACCTCAGACAACTAGTTCTAATAGAATCTCTCATTCTTCCTTTTGGGAAGTTTTTTGGGATTAGTTCTTATATTAGGAGGTGTAGGGCCAATCTCTGTCCAGCCTGAGGAAACCTGTGCATGCCTCTGATACCTTTCGGGACATGGGAGCACAAGAAAGGGGATCCCATCAACTTCTTCTGATATCAGAACAGGTGATAGATGAAACTCGTCTTGGAACACAGTTTGAATTTTATGGACTTAATCACCAGCCTGCACCATGTATAAATCATATCATGAAAATTGTCGGTACCTGGTTGGTCCTTGCAAATTGTGAGCTTCCAGCAAACAAACCAGCATTTCTGTGATGGGGAGAAAAATTGATTAGCTGGAACAAACATTGATGTTGATACATGTGTGTTGCTGTCACTCCTCACAGTTGAAATAAGAATCATTAGCATGCAAGAATGAGTGTTCAGAGACAATTTAGCTAAAAACCACGAGGATGAATGATGCTAGAACATGAGAGCTTTTTCAAATTTCTGCTTGGATCGCCTTTTAATAATCAAGCTTGCTTATCTTCTAGACATGGTAAATGTTGCATAATTCCTGTGTTGTCCTCTGGAGATGTGTGGCAATGATCATTACCCTTAAAAGTCAAGTGCTGATGTAGAAAAATTATCCTTGTGCTTCTAAGTGAATTGCTATTGTTTGTGTACTCTTGCTGCGGTCTAGTTCTGTCAATACCCAAATAGAATGTATTTTTATACAAGAAAAATTGCACTCTATCATTATCGTAACAATCTCTAATATGGAAATTGATTGATAAGATATACGATGTGTCTGAAAAATATTATAGGCAGCCCTAATTTATACTAGTAAGTCTAAATCCTAATCCTCATAGGAAAGGGACTCACTGTTAAAAGTTACACAACTAATAAAAGATCCAAGTAACTTGGGGATTCCAAAACTAAATAAGAAGACTAAAATTACAAAGAAAATATCAATTCTTTCAAAAGCTCTAAAAGTTGATTATTTTCATGCATACACACACGGTATTATTAGCAATTAAATAATGGTTAACCCTACAATTTATCAAGAAAAATGACTCCAAAGAAAACCAGTAACAATAGTATATATTATTTACCTTTTGGCATTGATTTCCTCAAATGCTATTGTTTTAGGTTATATGAAATACAAATTGTATGTCTGGCTGGTAGAGGTTCCTTTAATCATGTTTTGAGTGTTCGATTATCCTCCATAACTCATTGAATGGGTTCTGCGAAGCAGCTGCTAATTGACCTACTGCATAAGAAATATAAGGACTTAAGGATGCCATCACGAAACCCCAGATTCGTGGATCTCATGTTATTGCAGGATTGAGTTTGCATTGAAAAATGTGTAAATAACTAGAGTTATAGAATATTTGGTGTTTTGACTAGACATTATTTACAATTGTTGCTATCGTCAACTTGAAGCGTCTAAGCCCCGTTCACTCTCTACTTTCATTTTATTGTTTAATGTTCTACTCATCTGGAAGCGAAACACTGTTTTATCGATTTTCAAATTCAATGTGCATTGAGTGCTGTTTAGAATGGAAGCATCACTTGGGACTGTTGGGATCCCTACAGGTACAAAATCGATCTTCGAATTCAATGTGCGTTGAGTGCTGTTTAATAGAAGAATAATGTAAAAAAAAAAAAGAACAAATAGTTGTGATTCATCCTACAGGTATCGGTATGAAAGTCTTATATACTTATAGGCTGATTTATTTTTGTTTTTAGCTGAAAAGTTGAAGCATGTTTTCACTAATCATCTGAGCTATACTCTTTCTAAACTTTCAGTTACTAGTGCAATGGACTCGTGGAGAGAATCTCATTTTCACAAGTGCTGATTCTTCTGTAAATGAATTTAGAGGGCGATTTACAACTGGATGATATGGAAAAGTCTTTTTCTTCCACCACTAGAGTATCCATAAATAGCTTCAAAAGCAATAGATTTTTCCGATGTTTTTAACAGCATGGGTGCAAATTGTTTAGCTAATATTCAGGCAACTTAGGCGCCACTTGCAACTAGTGGAGTATTTGAAGGAGGAAATGATGACACGAGACCTTTCACCAAATATGAGGGAATTAGAAGCCATGTGAGGACCCCCACCAAGGTAGAATCAAAGAATTCAAACATATCAGATGTTTTACTCCCTTCAATAGTAGATGAAAAGCATGATATGCAATAACAATAAGCATCCCTAGTTCTCAAATAAATGTTGTGTTATCTAATGCGAGTGCGATGAGTCAGACATCTACCCTGGACGTTGAGGCGAATACTAGTGCTGATAATGCTAGAACAGATACTTTGTGTGAGAGTGCTAATGTTCTTGCTCATCAGATTGAGAACTCCTCTGATGTAGTTTTATGTACAAAATGTTTCTTCGAATGAAGACATAATGGATATTGATGTTAAAGACCGAGAAAAAAATTCCAGTGACTGAAAAAGTTTCAAGCAGTGAACAATTAGGAGAGTCGGGGAGATGATTCGATTACAATGGTAGATTATATTCCTCTTCTCGTTGCTGCTGATGAAACAAAAGTTGAAAATATCTCCAGTTACAAATAACCTGGAAGTCATGATGGATGAAGATGATAAATCTGTGACAAAAAATTGTTTCAGGTAGAGAACAACTCAAGGAGTCTGAGAATGAAACAATTGCACTTGTGGATCATATTCCAGTCAAACAGCATGATAGTTAAAGATATTCTATCAGTTCCAAGAAGTTAGAACCTGGAGAAGCTAGCTGTGGAAGAGCAAGAGCATGGAGATACTGATGCTAGAAGTATTGTTGTCGTGGATGATGATTTTAAAGTTAAAGACAACTCTTCTGTTGAAACTTGTATGTCTCTGGAGGAGGCGGGGGTGAGAGGGCAAATGCATGAAGAACAAGCTAATGTTGAAAGTAAACATACAGCATCAGTTCCATTTCTACCAGGCATCCTTTAAATTAGTTTCGAGAGCTGGATGCTATAATGACTGTAATGAAGTTTTATTTTTTTATTTGATGATTATTATAGTTTTCATGGTGCTTTGCCTTCTGTCATTTAACGTTGATTGTCATGATTTATGAGATTTAAGGATGTAACAAGTTCATTTGGTTCTATCAAGAGTTTCTATTCTGGCAACAACTCCTATTTTGGCATCAGCTAATTCTACTTTCTGTGTTCTGATTTGTTTTCTTCTGGGGATATTCCGCCATATCTATCTGTTCACAATTCCTGCTTTCCTCATAGCCGAGGTGATTAGAAACCAGAATAAAAAGCAGACAATTCTGATTACAAAACTTGACTTCTGCTTAGATGTTGCTGGCCTCCTCCTTGAAATGTAACTGGAATCTTTTGCCTTGTTTCTTTAGATTGTCGAGGTGAAATGTAATATGTGGTCATGAGGTGGAGAAATATTGTTTTCAGATCTTATGGGTGCCCACTGTACTTAAAATTGTGTCCATGATACCTTGATCATGAGGGATACGCCATTACAAAAATCCTGACAAACTCACTTGTCAAAAAGAAAAGGTGAGCTTGTTAAAAAGCAGCTGTTTTTTTTTATAATGCTGTCAAAGTGAGATGGAAGTGCTGTTTCTTTCTCACAAAGGTTTAGCTTCTTACTCGTTTTTAGAATCCATGGCAACTTGTTAGAAATTTATGCACCAACGGCCTTGTGGCCGAGTGGTACCAACCTTCGTATTTTTTAAGGGGCAAGATGGCGTCCGAATCCCCTTTCGGCCTAAAAACTGGCCCCTTCCCTTGCTATAGGGGGCCACTGGCCACAGTTTTCGCTTTTAACTTTGCCTGTCACAAACTGCTCATCGACCGTGGACTGCTAGGTTTTATCCATGACAAAAGGGATAAAATAATAAATAAAAAAAACATTGAAATGTTCAGATTCTTAGAAATCTAAAGCTGAATTGGCTGTGTTTTTATCTCTCTCTAGTTTTGGTTTTTCTCTCCTGTGCTTGGAAACTAGAATAAACACATTGATTTTCTCTTTGTCTCCACGCTGAACAGAAGAGGGGGGCAGTAACTAACGTCTGTTTTTGCCCTCAAATCTTTGGTCTCGTGGTTCCTCCATTCTAGGAGGTGTGAAGGTGGAGCTTCTAAAGCGACCATTTCAGGCTCAAGAGCCCCATTTCCATTATGAAAAAAATGGCCCCTACTGCTTATGCTTCTCATGTGCATGTTCTGACTCGATGTTGACTTTTGTTCTTAGGGAACAACGTGGGGCTTCAGGCTTGTGATGTATTTTGGCATTAGGTTAAAAAAGAATGGTACCTAGGCCGCTCCTACAGTCTTCTTGCCTAATCTACCACTACCAAGACATGATTGTACATAGTATTATTATAGTAAGAAGAATGCATGCCTTTCCAAATTAGCAGTTTACCCAGTTGTAATGGTTTCAGGTGGGTCATAATTTTTACAAGTACTTTTAACGTAAGTAATCATCATTCTATTTCAAATCCAATTTTTTAAAGGCTCTCGTTTGTTTTGTCTTGCAACTTGGACATGTGCGCTTGCCCTTAAAAACAAAATGGGTATTTATAGGTAGATTTTTTTATTTTTTATTTTTATTAAATAAGAAATACATGAGAGAGATGTTAATATCAGGGATATTATATTGAATTTAAAAACTATAAATATTTTTTATATGCTTTGATCGGGTTTTGAGTTGGATTTGAACAAGTTTGATGATATTATACTCTATCCATTATTCTCATTGAGGAAGATAATTAAAAAAAAAAATCTACACATCCAAATCATGTCATACTGATATCTATCAAATTTAGGTTAAATTATCAAGTTTAGTTTAATTTTATTTCTTACATAAGATATTTTTTTTCCATGCAAGATATTAATTGCCATGTAATTTTTTAGTTAATAAATCAAATGCTTTACAAGTGATCAATAAAAATTCTTAAGAGGAAAACAAAATCAATAAAATAATTCTCTCTATATAAAATTAAAAATAAATTACCTATCACAAGACTTAAATATTTTAAATAAAATTCATGCTCAATTATCAAATTAAAAAAAACGATTCATCTCCCCGACATAAAGTATGCACATTGTAATTTATTGCTATATATAATTACATTTTCTTCCGTTGAATGCCTTGAATGATTCTTTTCTCTACTTTTATACTTAGGTATCATTATATGGATTTTCATTGGTTTCTACACCTGTGTATTAAAATAATTTTTTTATATTTTTTTAATATCAACGCTTCAAAACTATCAGAAAATATTAAAAATATTAATTTGATTTCTTTTCAAGTGAAATACACTAAAAAACAAAAGTTACGTCACTCTTAAACACTCATTGAGTTTGGAACGAGTTTTTTTAATACAATTCATGTTTTAAATTAATTAGTTTCTTATGCTTCAGTTTTTACCCTTATATATACGGAGGAGTGAGATAATATATAGATCTAAGGTAAATTATGTTACAACAAGAATAAGAAATAAAAGAAGACTATTCTAGGCACGACACGTGGGATAATTGTAGAATATCAATCCTGGAAGTAACAAAGAGGGCAAAGTTTAAGTAAAAGTTCTTGTTGAATACATAATTAGAATTAGCACTTGAATCTTGTTTGATAAATAAATAATTAGTGGCAATTAGTAGTTGATTTTGTTAGTTAGTTAGGCAGTTAGAATGGGAGGGAAATCCAATGTATATAAATAAGGAATTCAATAATGTGTAATTCAAGAAATATCAATAAAGAAAATCTTTTAATTCTGTAATTTCATAATAGTCTTTTTTCTTCTAATTCTCCCTCCTACTTATTTTGACCTCATTATTAAGATTAGTTCTTAACAAATTGGTATCAAATCCCAAAAGATCCACTCATTACTATTAAAAATGGTTGAAAACAACACAAATTATTATGAACAAATACAGAGAATGCATGATGAATTTCAAGAACAATTACAAGGCAGGAATGATAAATTTCTGCAGAATTAAAGGTAATGGGAAGAACAAAACATGAAGAACGAACAATTCACTTCTAAGTTGGATTCAATAATGGCTAACAATTAAAAAGCTAACAAAGAAGGCAGATATAGTCCATTGCCCGATGTAAGGAACAATTCAATTTCTAATGGCATTCTACCATAGCAAAAAAAACACATACAAGAATAGAGAAGGTGAATTTTTATGAGGGACATGAACTTGGCTATAACGTTGCTCTATCCAGGACAAAGATAACAAATTTATATGGAGATAACCCTCAAAGTTGGATTAGAAAATGCAAAAAACACTTCAAGTTATATTTTACTCTAGTTGGCTAATGGGTTGAGATAACCACTATACTTAGAAAAAAGAGTTGAGGTATGATTTGAAGGATACATTCAAAGCAGCAGAGATATGGCTAGTTAGGATGCTTTTATAAAAGGAATTTGTATAAGATTTGGCAACAAAGAAGATGTGGTGGAAGAATTCAATAAATTGACATAGTAGAAAGGGCTAAAAGAATACATTGAGAAATTTGAAGAACTTAAATCTTTAATATCTATCAAGAACTGTACATTGCAAGAATCTTATTACATTTCAAGTTTCATCAGTGGACTTAAAGAAGATTTGAAACCTATGTTGAAAATTTTAAAGCCAATCATATTAATGCAAACATTTGAACAATCTAAATGGTAGGAAGAATCAAAACTTACTATAGCTAGGAGGAATAAGATGGCCACAAGATCAATGGTTCCAGTCAATACTAATAGATGGACAAATAATCCATCATCAAAGTCTTACAATCTAGTTAAGAATGATGCAACACAAGGTTTAAAACAACCTTAAGAATTTGTTTATGAACAAAAAAGACTATATGGGCAATGTTATAAGTATGGAGGAAAGTACAATCCTGGTTATTTATGTTAAAATAAAAAAATACATTTCATAAAAGAATATAATAAATAAGAGGATGACTTTGTGAAAGAAATAAAAGGTAGAAATAATGAGATAGATGCTGAAGATATTGAAGAATATGGCCTATCATTGAATGCATTAGCAGAAAGTTATACCCATAACACAATCAGGATTAGAGGAAGTTATCTTGGAAAAACATTAGTGATCTTGATTGTCAATGGAAGTATCCACAACTTTATTGATAGATGTATTGTTAAGAAGGTCAAGGTAATGATGGAAATAGTTATTACATTGGTTGTCACAGTAGCAAATGAAAATGTGTTGAAGTGTAATGCATAATGCTTAAAACTCTCATGCTTCATGGAAGGATATTAGTTTCAAACTGATCTAGGATTGCTGAAGGTAAAGAGATGTGATATGATATTAGGAGTAGACTAGCTAAAAGTATTTTTTCTATTATGTTTGACTTTATCAAAATGAAGATTTTTTTTAAGAGAGGGAAAAAACGTTGAGTTAAAGGAAATGGTTAAAGAAGCTAAACTGCAGATGATGGTGGCAACAAAACTCCATAAGAATTTGAATGAAGCAATATTTAGTTTCGTGGGCCAGTTGTTTTCTTTAACAACCTTAGAAGAATTTAATAAGAAAGGAAGTAATACAAAGTGACAATATTATTGGAAGAATCTCAGCCTGTATTTGCTAAACCAAAAACCTTACCTCCAAAAAGAAACTTGATCATAAAATCCCTCTTATCCTAAGTGATAAAATAGTAAATATTAGACCATATAGAAACTCTTTTATTCATAAAGATGAAATAAAAAAGTTGGTAAAAGAGAAATTGACAAATAAAGTTATTCAACATAGTTCCAACCCCTTTGCATCTCTATTTCTCTTGGTAAAGAAGAAATATAATATATAGAGGTTTTATATAGATTACAGGCAGTTGAACAATCTTACAATCAAAAATAAATTTTTAATCCCTCTTATAGTGAGTTGTTAGATGAACTTAATGGATCCAGATACTTTTTAAAACTATATTTGTGATTAGGTTACATCAACTAAAGATGGTTACAAAAGATGTGAAAAAGATAGCTTTTAAGACTCATCAAAGACATTATGAATTCAAGGTAATGCCTTTTGGCTTGATTAATACTTCAGCCATGTTTCAAGCTTTGATTAATAATGTATTGGAGCCTTATTTAAGAAGATTTGTGTTAATATTTTTCAATGACATATTGATATATAGTTCCTTAATGGAATAACATATAATTCATTTAAAAACTATCTTAGAAACACTGATACACAATCAACTATTTGTAAAGAAATCTAAATAGTAATTTTATAAAGAGAAAGAGGGATGTCTATGACATATTGTCTTTGTAGAAAAGGTGTGAACTGATCCTTAAAAAACTGAAGATATAAGGACTTGCCCTACTCCTTATTCTGGGAAGGAGTTGAGAAATGTTTTTGGTCTAGCTGGATATTTTAGGAAACTCACTAGAGATTTTGATATTATCAATAAACCATTGACTAATTTATTAAAGAAAACAATTTTAAATGGAATGAAGTGGCTTAAGCAACATTTGAGCAACTTAAAATGGCCTTATGTGAGGCTATAATATTGGCCTTATCGAATTTTCATAAGGTGTTTGTGCTAGAGATTGATGCTTGTGTTGTGGGGTTAGGAGGAATACTGAGTCAAAAGGGCATACCTTTAACTTATATCAGTAAGGCCTTAAGTCGTCAACACTTGGGGTTATCCATTTATGAAAAATAATACATGTTCATCTTAATATCAGTATACAAATGAAGACACTGCCTATAACATGATCAATTTGTCATAAAAACTAACCATAAAAGTTTAAAGTATATGTTGGAATATAAGATACATTCTCTAATGCAAAGGAATGGATTAACACTCTAATGCAAAGGAATGGATTAACAAAGTTACTAGGATTGAAATATATCATACAATACAGATAGGGAAGAGAGAATTTAGTTGTAGATGCCTTGTTTAAAAAATAAAATTTTTATATAAACACCACATTAAATATTGATGAAAACAAAAGGAAGCAATAAAGTATTCATGTTTTGACAGTAGTTGTGCCAGCATGGTATGAGGAGACCAACAAGTTTTATGCACTAGATCCTAAATTTAAGAATGTAGTGATTGAAAATTGGTTAATGCTAATAGTTAGCCAGAATTTGAATTAGTGGATGACATTCAGAAGTATAAAAATAGGATTGTGATAGGAAATGATGAAGAATTAAGAAAAAGACTAGTTAATGCTTTTTATGATTCTTATATTGGAGGGTATGCATGGATTTAAAACTTTTATAAGAGGCTGAAGGCATTGTTTTATTGGCCATCTATGAAACAACTAATGAAATATATGATAGAAGAATGTGATGTTTATAAAAAGGAAAAAAATAGAAATAATGGTTTATCTAGGCTTATTACAGCCTCTACTAGTACCAGAGGAAACTTGAAGGGATATCACAATGGACTTTATTGAATCTCTACCTAAATCTAAAAAGATGCATTATTGGTGGTGGTAGATAGATTTACAAAATATGCTCATTTCATTGTTTTAACTCATCCTTATTCTGCTAATGATTGCTCAAGTATTCTTTGATCATTTCTACAAAAATCATGGATTGTCATCCTCAATTGTAGCTGTAATTGACAGGAGATAAAATCTTTACAAGTGTGTTCTGGAAAGAACTGTTTAAAAGGTTGGGTGTTAAACTTCTCATAAGTTCTGCTTACCATCTTCAAACGGATAAACAAACTAAGAAGGTCAATTAGTGTTTATAAACTTACCTACGATGCATGATAATGTATAACCCTAAGAGATAGAATTCATGGTTATCCTTGGCTTAGTGGAGGCACAACACATGTTACCATTCAACCATCAAAATATGTCATTTTCAAGCATTATATGGTTATTTCCCTCTTAGTAGGTAAATAGTTTCACAAGGGGTATCCTTAGTACCAGTTGTGAAAGACATGTTAATAGCTAGTGTAAACATGGACAACATTCTTTAGCAGCAATTGCACTTAGCCAGAAACAAGATGAAACAAATTACTGATAAAGGCAGGACTATGAGAGAATTCTAGGTCGGTGATTTCATATATCTAAAATTACATCTCTATAGGCATATGAGTGTAACTCTCAGGAAGAACTTCAAGCTTAATCCTAGATTTTATGGCCCTTATAAGATAACTTAAAAGGTTGTTGTTGTAGCTTATAGATTACAGTTGCTAGAAAGTGTTTTAATTCATCTAGTTTTTCACATTTCGCTATTAAAAAAAAGGTTGAGGAGAATGCAGTTCTTTCTTCTAAACTATCATTCATTAATGAATCGGTAGGGTTAAGGTGGCTCTATTAGCAATCTTACATAGAAAATTAATGAAGGCAAAAAGGCTGCTATAATAGGATTGGTAAGGTGGTTCAACCTCTTTGAAGAAAATGTTATCTGGAAAAATATTAATGAACTCAGATAACAATTTCCAGATTTCAACACAGATTCTTGAGGTCAAGAATCGTTTTAAGGAGGGGCAGTTGTTACAACAAGAATAACAAGTAAAAGAAAAATATTAGAGACATATGGGATAATTGCATAATATCAGTCATGGAAGCAACATAGAAGATATAGTTCAAGCAGAAGTTCTTCTTGATGAAATAATTAGAATTAGTACATGAATCTTGTTTGATAAACAAATAGTTAGTGGCAGTTAATAATTGATTTTATTAGTTAGTTAAGTAGTTAGAATTGGAGGGAAATCCAGTGTATATAAATCATGAATTTTAAAATGTGTAATTCAAGAAATATCAATAAAGAAAATCTTGCAATTCTACAGTTTCATAACTCTCTCTTTTCTTTTAATTCTTCCTCCAACTTTTTTCGATCTATTTGTTAAGATTAGTTCTCAACAAATTATGAGGCACTGATTTAGATGAATATTAGTTTATTAGTTTTGTGTTACAAAATCATTTTATTTGCTTTTGTTAGATTTTCATTTCAAGTGTAAAAATTGATGGGAAAAGAAAAGAAAAGACAAAAATAGAAACCAAAACAAAAATAATCAAGCTAGGAGAAATATAATGGGGAGGTGAGTTTCTTACCTTTTAAATTATTTATTTGTTCTAAATTTTAATCTCATTTTTATTGATATATTAAAAAATGATGTGGAATGCTTACGCGAAGTCTACTTGACATAAAAGACTCTGTTTGGAAAATAAGTTAAAAAGGTGCCCTATTTTGATAAATAAAATTCAAAAGAACCTTGGTTTATGAAAAAAAAATCAGAGAAAAAGCTTATATAACACTAGCATTTATATGTAATGATGATGAGGGCCTTACTTTGGGATTAAATTCATTTGGATGCCAAAAATTTAAGTGCAGGTTGGCTCCTAACTTGATCGCTAAAGCCAAGTAGCTTCATCATCATTGGTAATTGTGGTGTTGCGGTTTAAATAAATTTTATTATTCAAACGTTGATGATGTGTTTTCTAGTAAAAGAAAATAATCATGAACTCAAAATATAATGCATATTGGACAATATCTTTTCTAAATATTGATAAGACGACGTATTAGATGATATTATTTTAAAAAAAATAAGACGACCCGGGTTAACCTAACAAATCTATGGCTCAGGTCATGAGACTATAATAATTCTATAGAAAGTAAATCAAAATAAATTATGAAAATCAATTTCTAATCAACCCAATATTAAAGGAAGGAATTGAAAAAAAATATTAAATTAAAAAAATAACAAAATAACTACTTGAGTCAACTCAGATTAACTTGTCAAACTTGTAACATTGATCATAAGATCAGGATAACTCTATATAAAACAAATTAAAAAAACTCATGAAACTCAATTTTCAGTCAACCCAATATAAAATGATGAAATTTAAAAGAAATCAATTAAAAAAACAATAAAAAACAAAACAACTCAAGTTAACTCGGGCTAACCTATTAAACCCTCTACCTAGGTCATTAGACCGAGATAACCCTATAAAAATCAAATAAAAAAAGTTTATGAAGCTTCATTTTTAACAGATCCAATGTTGAGAGTTTAAATCGAGAAAAAAAAACTCAATTCATGAGATTAGTATAACTCTACGTAAAGTAAATTGAAAAAAATTATAAATTCTAATTTCCAAACAACTTAATATTGAAAAATAAAATTAAAAAAATTAAATAAAAGAAAGTTTGAGTTGTTGGAGGGCGAGATTGAAAAAAAATATTCAATTAAAAAGAGATTAAAAAAATGATAAAAGTCAACTCAGGTCAACTTGTCAAACCCATAACTTGGGTCGGCCTGATCAGGATAACCCTATAAAAAGTAGATTGAAAAAAACATTACGAGGCCCAATTAAAAAAGGACCAAAAAATGAATAGAGTTAGTTTAGGTTAACTTGTCAAATTTGCGACCTTGATCATGAGATCAGGATAATTCTATCTAAATAAAAAATAATAATCAGCTCAATATTGAAAGATAAAATAAAAAAATCAATTAGAAAAGGTATTAAAAAAAACAGCCCAAGCCCACCAGAGTTATCCTGTTAAATTCGTGACCTAAATCATGAGATTAGGATAAATTCATATAATACAAATAAAAAAAATTATAAAGCTTTCACTTTCAACAGATCTAATGCTAAAGATTTAAATCGAGAAAAAAAAAACTAAATCCATAAGACTGTCATGTAACCCAGCATAAAGGAAATTGAAAAAAATAATACAAAACACGATTCCCATAACAATATAATATTGAATGATTAAAAAAACTTAAAAAAATAAGATTGGATAGTTGAATGGTTAAATTGAGTGATTTAGTGATTTAGTCACACCCTTTAGTGTTTTCGTTAATACACACACACACACTACAATCATGGTAGCAACTATATGTCTCGTTTATTTGCTAAAAAGTAATTTTTTTAAAAAGCAAGTGGTTTTCATAAAAAGTGAATTTCTAAAAGGTTGATTTTTTTTATGTTTGACAGTATTATAAAAAAATAAATTAAAAAATATTTTTTATTATTTAACTATGTTATGGAAAATAAGCTTGAAAATCACTTATTAATTTTTTTTTCAAGTTTATCTAACATGTA
>Ga0325414_1003678_pt1 | contig 16002 bp, 9 predicted proteins | sample PopdelMetagenome_8_FD_206183 | JGI IMG/M metagenome (GOLD analysis project Ga0325414, IMG submission 206183) | Populus deltoides microbial communities from Bellville, Georgia, United States - Leaf-PdKOR-R3 | ecosystem: Host-associated > Plants > Phyllosphere > Phylloplane/Leaf | place: USA...
TACCTGTATCTGTTTTTAAAAAAAAAATACAATTTATTTTTCTCTCTCTCATATATATATATATATATATATATATATATATATATATATATATATATATATAAAGGTTAGAATTCGAGGAATTTTAAAGAAGGGGCATAAGTGTCACTTCAGCCATGAATGAATCTCATAAACAATGAAATTGCACACAACCTTTTCCCTGCTTGTATTTCTCCCAAGTGGGATGTATATATAAAGGAGAACGATCGATCATGCATGCCTTTTGTGTTAAAATGCACCTTGATCTTTTCAATCACTATATGAAATAAAAGAGATAACATGACAGGTTGCTTTCCAACATGCTAAATGACTTGATCAGGATAGAGGCAATCATATTATCATTGTTACATCCGTCTGGGAAATTCTCGTATGGTAGATCAAGAGATAGATCATATCGGGCCATAGCCTCTATAATGGAATATTATAGCTAGATACACGGGATTGATTGCATATGAAGTGCTCTAGCTTGACTCGGGAATTCATTTGCTTTATCAATATCTAAGAAAGGAGTCTTCAATTTGTTGCTATTGCATAACATCGATCATGCACTAAAATAATAGTACTAGGAAGTTGACGTTGGGCTAATGCCCACGAAAAGTTGTTCAGTGGGGCTTGTACAGTGTATGAAAGGTTTCCACACATCGTATTTAGGAAAATTAGGTTAGGACTTAGGACAGCCAATTAAGGCTTTTATTAAGAGCTGATGCTAACATGCAGGGAGGAAGTTTTTCCTTCAAGGAGAGCCACACGTTTGAGAGATTTTATGAGGCTTCCAATCATGAAAAGTTGGAATTGATGCGAAACCTCAGCTCTTGGGCAGATAATGCAGGAGTTGCTAGGTTCGAGTGGGATTTCCTTGTGCTGAGATCATGAAACTAGACAATACAAGAATATTTGTCTCCATATAAAATAAAAGCAGAAGGAACAAAAAGAAGAGATTATCAAGTATATATACGTGGCCTGCTATCTCTTGCAGGATGGCATCACATGCATTGGGTCCCATAACAACTACTAAAGTTTTTGCATAGATTGTGGCCTTCTGCTTTTGATAACAATGAAATGTCTGGTTGTTTCACCCGAGCTGATGGATCAGAGACACGCGTATCTAACTTTATTTTGATCTATCAGTAGAAGCCAAACACAGAGGATGGTAAACATCACAGCTTTGACAATATGGTTTAGCTAATATGGGTTACTCCTGGCGCATTTTGTGTCAAATGAATACAAAAGAAAAGAAAGTGAAAACGCAGGCAAAAAGATGGAAAAAAAGGAAAACTTTTTCCCATTGTTTCCGCCTTTTGGTATTGTTGCTTGTTTGGATTCTTTGGGCGTGAAAGAGAAAGATCCTTGGCTTTCTGAGGCATATAGAAATTCAAGTTTATCCGTTCAAATGAGCCCTCATCGATCTCCCTTTGTATTTTCCATCCCTACCCCTTTTGTACATGATAAATTAGCAATAGGAGGGAGAGGGACCATGAGTATCATTCAGTTCGATGAACAGTGAAGAAAACACAGGCATCATAAAAGCTGTAAGTTGCTGTGTTAAACTGTAGCACTGGGGATCTTACAAAGGCATGAGTTGCACTGAATGACAACATGCCGAACACAAGTTGAATCATACGACTTTCTGATTTACTCAGCATAGAAGGGAATCCATGAACTGCTAGTTCCATCAAAAGATTTTAGGGTCAGAGCCCTTCTAGAGGAAAAATACTTGGATAAAAAAATATAACTTTAGAACGTGAGCATTCGGGGTCATAGGTATATAAGACCTTGCAAAAAATAAAATCCACTTCGTTTTTTTTTGTAAATCCTTTTTTCATGTTAAAGTTTCATAAAAAAAGGTCAAGTACTAAATGAGATTTACAAGTTTATTCTACAAAGAGAAGGATTTTGTTACAACCAAGAATCTCTCTTCTGTCAAGTTATCTCACACACTTACATAAATATATAAACATCTAAGATACCATGTACATGAAAAACTTAGGAAACAGATATCATCTAAGATGGATAAGGAAAAACTACTGGTCTTAAAGTGGCAGGGAAGTACATGGTCCTGTCAGAGGTGGCTATGCTATTCTTGAGAGTCAAAATAGGGACACGCTATTCTGGGTTCTTTTCTCTGTAGGAATTCTGTCAATAAGGTGGCCTTCTGGTGATGTAAGTGTCAACCTTCTAGTGTAAAAGGGAACACAAATTCGTTGAGATTTAGAAGCTGCAGCACTCTGATGAAAAACTCCATTTCATTGCATTACTGTTATAGTAGAAAGTGTACAACTTAGCTGATCTCTCATCAAGTGTTCTCATGGAAATTGAGAGACCGGGAAAACGCAGCAGGGTTCGCTTGCAACACTGAAGTTGTTCCTGCCATGTAATTTCTATCTTCGCTTTTTGATTGAAAGCCCTTGAAGAGACCTCCTCCATTAATAGAACTGGATTTCTCATTCGTGATCCCGAGGGTCGCCCATATAGAGCTCTTTGCAGCTTCACTAGGATCATCAATCCTCAAGGTCTTTGGAACCAAAACACCCGTTTCTGATTTGGTGCCGTCCCTGGAGGGCTCTTCTAAGCAGGGTGGATTAAGGATGTTGCCATCCCTTGAATGTTTCCCCAGTGGAAAAGTAGGACTGGAGCTTTGGGTACCGTGGTTTAGAGTGGCTGATGGAGAGGATGCACATGGCGGTACATTCCAAGGGCTTGGAACAGTACAACCCCAGTAAGCTGGTGCAGGGAAAAACGATACTGGAAAGCCTGAAGGGCAAAACGTAGGTGGAGTAATCGCAGAGTTCCATGGATATGGCCAAGGAGGCCCCGGGAAGCAGGGTGCCTGGGGAGGAAATGATTGATAATCCTTGTTAACCGCTTCTCGCGAAGTACCATTGCATCCCTTCTCTGATGAATTTGAAGCCGTGGCGGAAGATACACTTGAGTGATCATCCCCGTCACCTCCTGTCCCTCCACAAGACACAAGGATTCTATGTTCAGGTCTATGATACCCGTTTCGAACACTATTTTGTGTTTTCTCTGAAAGGTTCAACACAGAGGCAACAGATTCACAAAGAGGAGAATCGGAACCAAAGGTAAGGACAGTGCCGTTGTTTCCCAGAGAGGGGTTATGAAATCCATTCATGGCATGGACTTGAGCTGTTCGGAGAGCTTCTGATACCATTAAGTGACGATAGTGTGAAGCAGAAGAGCTCTTATTCTTGCGCCTTCCAGCTCCCACAGGCACATTCCTCATGGTTCCTCCAGCAGTCCAGTATCTCTGACAGTTTTTACAGAAATGACGAGGCTGATTGACATTGTAATTGTTGTAATAACAGAATTTAGTGTCCATGCTATTACATCGAGGGCATGGAAGTATTTTGTCAGGCTTCTTCAAAGTCTTTTCTTGCGAGATGCTTGTCTCACTTTGTTCTTCATTCTTGCTGCTTTTCAGTGATGAAGTTTCCCTCTCAGCTGAGGGAGTCTTTGGGTTCTCACTAATGCCTGATGATGTTGGACCTTTTGAGTCCTTGTTGATCTGATTCGAGGTAACATCTTCTTGTTTATCATTGGCAATTTCCTCTCCTGAAGTCTCCTAAAATACACACACACACACACATATAAGAATAAAATGAATGAGAAGAAATAGAGACAGCTTACTTATGTAGAGTCGTATTTACAATTTCTCAAACCAAAAGCAGGTGGAAATAGGTGGAATTAAAATTGAAATATAATCGGTTTAGTTTAAAGAAAACTCTGTAGGGCTACAGAGTTTAAAAACAACTTCAAGCAGAACTCTGTCTCACTGTCAACTGATGATTAAGTGTTTAATTTTTCCAAGTACTGAAACCTAAAATTGTTATTAGAGGCAAAACCATAAAGATTTTACCATTTTCCAAAAATAAAGCAAATCTTTCCCTAAAACACACGCAGTGGCAGATGATCCAACAGAAAAGACTGGAGATTAATTGTTTGGAGAAGTAATATTTCTTAGGCAGTCCAAGAAAAGATGTGGCAAGTATCAAAAGTTAAGGAATCTGACAAAATCCTATGATCCTTGAGGAAACATCTGGATCAATCTTGCTAACCGTTTCAAAATGCAAAGTAACAGTGAAATACTGATACAGAGCTTGTGGCCCCTCTAGTTCACCGACACTAACTCTGTTTTAAACGAAGTCGAATAAAAAATTTCTCTAAAATATCCCCCTCAAATGTCATGAAGTTACAGAGAAAGCACGACACAAAGGGGGAAAATATACGGAACACGTTAAGATTTGGTAAACATTTTAATCCCCGACAATTACCACAGTTAGTAAAGGTGAAAAGCAAGGATGAAAACCTTCTATGCCACAGAGAAAAGGCAAGAGAATGGAACAATTCCTTGATTTTGAAATTCTATAACATGTAACACTTGAGAAAATTGCAAAGACATGGCAGCAAATTCTTATAATTACGGAAAACACAGAATCCAACAAATTGCAAAAACACATACCCTGTTGTTGTTCCCTTCTTGCTCTCGTCGTTCCTTATGAGAGTTGTGGTTTTCATGTGAGGAAGTTGCAGTAGCAGTATTATCATAACAGTCCTCGGACTCGGGAGGCGTTCCTGAGGAGGACTCGTACTTGTTAGCAGCACAAGAAACATCCTCCTGCTGATTGACTTGCAGTGGAATCGTCTTGCCAAACAGCTTTATCGCCAAATCTGACATTCCTGTTTCCTTGGTTGCCTTAAAAGAAGAGTCAAACCCTCTTTCTCAGCTCCTGTTATGGTGTGTTGTGTGTTTTTTTTTTTTTTTTTTGGGATCGGACGAGGTGGGAGAAGAGAGAAAAATAAAAACAAGAAAGAAAGAGTTTGAAAGTCATTTGTTTGGTGGTGGTAAGTAATTAAACAAGGTGGGGGAATGCCACGTCAGAGAAAAGGCAAAATTTTGTGAGCCACAAGTTTATGTGGCCTTTGAGATCTTTCTTGCTATTGGATTCCCCGCATTTGCTTGTGAAGATAGTGCTGCTCGGTCCCGTTCTTTTTTCTGCCATGTCAGCGTTTCGCTCCTTTCTCAAATACTCGCCTCTCTTATTCGTCAAATACTCGTCCTCCTCCTTCTCTTCCAGAGGGAAACCCCGATTTTGCCCTCCATGTATCATCCCCTTGTCAATTGAATCTCGAACCTTTCGATTTTATTATTTTTTCTCCAAACATAATTGATGTTAAATCGAACCTTATTTTGAAGCTTTAGATTTAAGCACTTAAGAAATTAGATTAAATCTAATACACAAAATAGATCATAATTTGATTTTTGTTTTTTTTCTTCAACCTGGTGAAAATTAATATTCTTCGATTTGGCATGTCAGAAAATATATATTTTATTTCTGTCACATTTATTTGAAGAAATATATCTTATATTCACCCAACTTTAAAGAAATCTTACTGTATCTATATTAAAATCAAATCTCAAAGCACTTCAGCTAGTGAATTGCATGTTGCAAAAAAACGATAGCAAGCTTGGATTTAGTTATTAAAAGTTTTTGAAAAAAATTAAAAATAATTATTTTTATTTTAAATTAATATTTTTTTAATATTTTAAGTTCATTTTGATGCTCTAATATTAAAAAATAAAAAATACTTTAAAAAATCATTATTACAACTGCTCTTCTTCCAAATAGACTTTAGTATCTGAGGAGGAAAATCACGAGCCAAGTCAAGCTTGAACTGGTTCTAGCTAAAGCGAAACGATTTTTTAAATCAATTTCGAATAAACCAAAAATATTGACTCTCGTTTTCTAGATCTAGCTACATCAAAGGTACTATTTTTTATTTATTTAGGGAATGGACATCTGGATTTTGAGTTGTGTACTGGAAATTAAATGAGACCAGAGTACGATACATGGAGTTCAAGTTCGCATATAAATTGGACATGGACGTCAAAGTTACACTGTAATCTAGTCTGATTAGGCTGCCTATCGAAGTCGCTTTTTATGACTTTTTACAACTATGGAGTCAAGTCTTCTAATTTATGAGCGAAATCGAGGAAAACCATACGCGGAGACGATCTTGTTTCCGTGCTCTAGTAAACTGTAAAAAGACAAAAAAAACAAATGCTAGAATCCAATTCAAGTGAGCATGGTCATTTAAAGTTTATGCACTAATCATGTTCGTGCGGAAATCTTGAAAGGAAAAAAAAACTAATATTTCAGGACACGTGTATTGTTTCTGTATGCTTGATCGTGCTTATAAAAAATAAATTAAAAAACACATTCTAGTTGTGTTTGGTTGGTTATACTATAAAAATAAATTAAAAATAAATTTATTAATATTTTAATTTACTTTTTCAAGTTTATTAAAATTTAAAAATAAAATCTGACAGATAAAAAAATAAAGGATAATAAATTAAAAAAACTCAGATTTTATAAAATATTTAAATAAAACAAATAACATCTAAAATAATGATAATTAAATATGACAAATAAAAAGTTGAAAGAAAATAAAACTAAAAAAAATAATATTCAGTTTCATAAGTTATTTTAAATAAAAAAATAGTAATTAAAAGAATAAGAATTAAATATGATAAAAAATAATTGTTAATAGAGAAAACGATAAGAAAAAAATAAAAACAATAAGAATTAAAGTTGACATAAAAGATAAATTTGAAAGAGAAAGATTGAAAAACAATTATTTAAAATAATAAAAATATTTTCAATGATAAACAAGGAAAGTGGTTTCAATGAGGTAAACTAATTGCGTATTTGAAAGTGTGGTTGCAGTCGTTTTTCAAAGTGTTTTTCACTCAGAAATATATCAAAATAATATATTTTTTATTTTTTTAAAATTATTTTTAACATTAGCATATCAAAATGATATAAAAACACTAAAAAAATATTAATTTTAAAAAAATTAATTTTTTTTAAAATACAAAAATAAAAATCCTTTGCAGAGGCTTCAAAGCCATTTATGCAATCACAATTCCCTGTAACAAGTTGATGAAGAAAAGAAACACGCCCCCCTTTTAAGTAACCAACTTAAAAAAATTAACTCAATCGCCGTCTGTGGGAATCGAACCCACGACCACATGGTTAAAAGCCATGCGCTCTACCAGCTGAGCTAAGACGGCATTTGGTTGAATGATTCAAATGAATATATATAACGCAAAATTAAAATGACTACAAAAGGCCAGCAGTCATGACGAGTTTTTGGTGGGGACAGTCACAAGCTATCAAACCCCACTTGCCATGTAAGCACGTGGCACGTGACCCACCTTGCTGTCCTGCACAGCTAGCAAGGAATTAACAGCTGCCACATCACCACTATATTCTAACATGGCCCGCCTGCAAAAAGCGAGGTGAAAAGGTAACCTGACATTCCCTCGACAAATTAATAGAAGTGTTGTTTAAATTATTTTTTATTTAAAAATATATTAAAATAATATTTTTTATTTTATTTTTGGCATGATATATCAGAAATAATATAAAATATATTAAAAATATTAATTTAAAAAAAATAAAAAAAATAGCATCCACGTCCCACAACGTTTCAGGACCAGCATTTAAGTAAGGAAGCATCTCCTACCCTCGTTTCCTTATTGCGGGGGGTTGCATTCTGTGAACGAATCTTCTTCTAGTGGCTGCCCTTTGCTTACTTAAGGGCAGGATAGCTTTCTTGGATACTTCCACGTGTCAAGTTGCTGCAGGATGGTAAGACAGGCCATCTCCTTCTCTCTTATCCAGCAACTCCTCTTCCATTTTTTCTTCATATAAATCTACCTTCGCGGTGGCTCTCTGTATCACCCTTCCTTTCTGTGCTGTTACAAAAACTCCACCTCCTCGGCTCAATAGTTTTATACCTGAAGCATGCAATATTTAATTAATCTACTGAGAGATACCTTCATTCTATTATTTTTGTTATATAATTTCTAATTATACAGAATATTCTCCATCAACAGAACCAGGAACGTCGCTTTGATCCAAGAACGCTAAAATATTAGGCATTCTTGACATTGCAGAGCATCGCCTTTTTTCCGAATATGTTTCCCCTGAGATTCTAGATGATAACGTAGCTTATTTTTCTTTTTTAAAAATGAACTTGAATATATTCTAATAAAAAAGCTATTACTAGTACTGAACACTGGAACCAAATATTTAAAGGGCAAGAGCAAATTAATAAAGCCAGGCAAAAGATTAAATAGCGCAATACTATCGTGATTCATCAACTGAGATTTAACATGTCTGGAAAACCTCAAAGAATTATGGCTTTCTTCTAGGAACGAGCACTATTCAAAGAATTATATATGAATTATTCGAACTAATTCAAGTAAACATGTCTGGAAAACCTCAAAGAATCAATAATTCAGGTAGTTATTAATTCTCTGAAGTAATTTTGGAAAAAATCTGGCAAGGGTTTAGAAATTTCAGAAAATCTAAACTACCTGAAATAAAAAAAAAAAGCTCAAAACTATATAAGTAACCTGTTACTAGGTTGGGAAATAAATAAAATATACTGGGCCAAATAAATTAAAGATATTCAAATCATTTCAGAAAATTCAGGAGTTTTGTGAATTTCTTAAAATATAATTAGAAGAATCAAAAAAATTAATTCAGGTTGGATAATTTGAAAAAGAAATAAAAAAATTTGAATCGGTAATATTTTTTTATATCTAAATACTCACCCCTATCCGCTCCTGTGTATCTATAGGAAGTTGCAGTATTAATGTTATTAAAAATATTTTACCATTTTATTTCCTTGAGTTTCTTCTTCTCTTTCTTTTGTGCGGGAAGAGGGGATGGACACCCGTAATAAGTACTGGATGGTTGGAATAAATTGGAATTCTTTTTTTTTGGGAGACACCTTAACATCCTGCTCAGCTGTTTTGCAAGCCTGCACTGCACACCCATAATTCGCAATATTCATTTGCTTTTCTCCTTTCCGTGTTCATAACAAGATAATTTGAGTTTTCGACATTTTCACCCAATCATCGACTGTTCTTGATGGGATCAGAACGTGGATGTGCCCACGCCCACATGTATCTATCAGATTTTACTGGCACCTTTATATATATATATATGCAAGGGCTTATCAGATTAACTACAAAGAGCACCGTCCGGGAATAACAATCCCAGCCATATCTTGATACAAAATAACACTAGTATTGATAGAAGAATGTTGCTTTCAGAAAATTGTCCCGGGGGGCAGGGGGGGTGTTGTCTCGACAAATCTCCACCGTGTTTCAACTCTTTTGACTTTTATTTTTATTCCCTCTTTTTTAATGATTAAGAATGAATGTTTTATCCCTTGATCTTTTAGGTTCATACTGGTGTTTGAAAGAATTTATTAAATTCTTCTAGATATATTGGACCAATGTGAGAATATGCTCTTAAGATTATCAAAAAATAAACCGTAATGTTTTACATGTAATGAGTTAAAATATTTGGTTAAGATTTTTTTATTTAAAAAAATCTTAACCAAATAAAAAGGATCTGATAAATACTTCAAATCCAAAGAACTTAGATGTGACGATTGGCTAAATCCAAGGTAATATGAATTTAGCAAGTTAGCCAGATCAAAAAGACTTAGATTTGACAGTCAGCCAAATCCAAGTTAGCAAAGCTAGGTGAGTGCGGGTCTAACAAACATGCTAGGTCTAATGAGATAGAATTTGCTATGATTCAAGTTAATGTTGAGGAGGATAGGGAGGCTACTATGACTAAATTTATGAATGGCTTTAATCATGATTTCACTCAAATTGTGGAGTTGTATCATTATGTGGAGTTAAAGGAGATCATGCATATGACCATGAATGTGAAAAAACAACTTAAATGAAAGGGTACCAATTGAAAAAGCCAATCATTAGACCCTTCAAAACCTTGGAAACCTAATTGGAAGACTAACACCGAGGGTGGTCTGTCACAACAGAATGAGGAGGGCAATACTGAATATCTTAGAGAGAAGAAAGACACCATGGTCGTTGTTAAAGGCAACAATGTTACTCCTACTTCTCGTAACTGTGACATTTAATGCTTTTGTTGTCTGTGTTGTGATCATATTGCTTCACAAGATCCAAACAAAAGAGTCATGATTATGAAAGCTAATAATGAGGTTGAGACCAACGAGGAGGATGAAGATGAGAAGATGTCACCATTGAAGGATGCTGATGATGTTTATGTTAAGTATCCAGCTGAGGGAGAGACACTTGTGGTGAGGAGAGCACTAGATATGCATGTCAAGTTGGATGATTTGGAAAGTCAGAGAAAGAACATATTCCACATGCCATGTTCATAATTAGACATGTAGCTTAATTATAGATAGTGGTAGTTGCACTAATGTAGCTAGTACTTAAATGCTAAGAAAGTTGAACTTGCACACTACCAAATATCTTATACCTTATAAATTACTATGATTAAATGATGACGGTGAAATGAAAGTGAATAAGCAGGTCTTGGTTGCCCTTTTCTATTGGTAAATATTGTGATGAAGTGTTATGTGATGTTGTGCTAATGTAAGCTAGTAACTTATTGCTTGGTAAACTATGACAATATGATACGAGAATTATGCATGATAGAGTAATAAATAAGTATTCCTTTTAGATGAATGAAAAACGTATAATTTTTATATCTTTGACACCTAAACAAATATATAAGGAGCAACTGAAATTGAAGAAGGAGAAGATGACTGAAAAGAAGAGATTGTATATCAGGGGGACCTTCTTTGTTGACATGGTTCTTCTTGGTTTTGATGATGATGTTATTCTTTAGCTTGATACTGTTTTGTTGACCTCAAAAGATGTTTTTCATGATACATATTCGAGGTCAAATCTTTTTATAGAAGAGGAGGATGATACGAATCAAGTCAGGTTTGAATTTAACCTTAAAATGTTTGCTGGCCATTTTTGCAAGACCATATATATCTCTTAAACCGTACATCAGAACAATATGAAATTTCATAGGGAAATACTAGATACATAGAAATATAATTTTTGGAAAATTTTCAGTTAAAATGGAGTTCGAGAACATGTTATTTCAAAGGGTCTAAATTACCAGACAAATCTTATAAAAACTGCCAGACTAGACCTTTGTGTAATGTTTGGGATATATATGAAGCTATGTGTGGAAGTTTTCTGCGATTAACGTTGTTCTGGAAACTATACATCACAAGCTTTCCAACTATATATAGTCGGCTCAATAATTTATCTAGACGAGAGAGAACGATATGTTTGAAGTCGAGAATGAAAATCTGCAAGAATGTGCAAAAAATTAGAGATTCGGGCTACATGAAGAAACTTTAGCATAGAGACTTTGTTTTTATTATCATATTTTATTTATTTATTGAATGTTGAATAATTATTTTTAATATGAGTTTGTTCTAGCCCATTAGACATTGTTTAGGGGCTTTTTTCATTACTAGACTTATGTTAGTTGATTACTAGTTTAGACTCATTAATTTGCAACCCAAAAGAGATCTGTTAGGGTTAGTTAGAGAAGATTATATTATGTTCTTTTAGTTGCAAGTTTCAGCAGCAAGTTGGAGAACAAACGCGAGTTTTCCTTTTGTTTATTTGTGGCAAAACAACCTTTTTTTGCAGGAATAAAGATCATACAATGACTTATCAAAGAATAACTAGTTTTGCGGTGTCATTTGCATACTTAGAGTTTTTAGATATAATGTTATCTCTGGATCCAACTCTTTTTTCAATACTTTTAATTCTTAATACAAGTTTACTTTTAAGTCAAGATTCTACCAAACCAAGTTTTAAGGTTATGTGCTTGATCCTAGACTATCCTAAAAAATAAAAGTATTGAAAAGAATCACGACCTTCCACAGTTTTAAATAATGGTGAAATGAATTCCAAGGTCCCTCGTATATTTTGAAATTAGTTACGTTAGCACTTTAATTTCTGCCACTCAAGACCTTGCTTGCACCTTATTACTGATCATACATGGCATCTCCAACCAAATTTGTTGCAAACGGTGTAAGAGAGTTGTTAATTATGTTTCTTTTAAATTGAGAAAGAATTGAATAAGAGAATAAAACCAAGAAGAATTCAAAATCGAAATTATATTTTTAAAAGACACAAAGATGTTTTAAGAAAACTTGTAGAGAAGATTAACTGAAAGTTTCATCTCGTTCTACTACTCTTTTCTTATTTTGATGTTTTCATTTCTAAAAAAATAAATTTGGCTCTGATTTTTACTTTATTTTATTTATGAAAAACACTCACGCAATGTTTCATGCCTGTTTCCTTCTTTTTTTTTTCCATGTATTTCATTTTTTTTAATTCTCGTGGCATTAGCTAAGCTTGTTGTCAAAAAATTTATTTTGATTTTAAAAAAAAATAGTAAACGTAAATCACATCTTGATAGGAAGGTGAATTTAATTAGTCGCAGCTCTACCCATACACTTTAACTAAAAAACACCACCCTTTACTGGAGCCATTCGTCCTGGACTCGTTAGATTCAGTTTCCTAAAATAATAAATTTGTTCAAATGTTTCATCTAAAGAACTTGGTTTGATTTGAATTAATTTGAAGTATTATAATAAAATAAGTAGTAAATAAAAGGAATTTCAATCTGCTCACCATTTCTCAAATATGGTTGCTGTAGGATATTAAGAGAGCGTTTGCTAAAAAATTAATTAATTTTTGTGTATTTTGAAACGTTTTGATGCGCTGACATTATAAATAATTTTTAAAAATAAAAAAATATTATTTTAATATATTTCAAAATAAAAAATAATCATAATCACCCTCCCAAATATACTCTAATATTTATATCCTAACGGTCATACTTTTATGTAATTAGAAACATGTTTTTATTTTATAAACATTAAATTTAATTATAATTATAATCAAATATATATTCCAACCACGTAAATAAAAAAAAATTAATTTTTCAAAATGTATTCTCTTTCCGACCAAAACCAGAAGGCTACCGGCTTTAAAATCTCATAGGTACTGAAACGTAATGCCAGATGTCGTGCTAAGAACGACGCCATCATCGACCGTGCCTCATTCTAATACTGCAATAAAAAACTGAGTCGATGACAAAACCATGCCACGTGGTTTAAATCCCTGGAAGCCCATGTATTATGAAACTGGTTTTCAGAGAGAACCCAAAAGACTTGTTGGGATTTAAAAATAGCCCAAGAGGATAACTGAGACGAAGATCTTTACCTAGTGCTTTCTGAAAAGCTATATAGGTGGAAAGTGGAACGAAGTGGAACTGCCATTACAACAGGATGAATGCGACTGCATGCAATGGCCAATGACAGCCGTTCAAAAGTTCTAAGAGGAAGGGTTTGTCTGCAGGTGTGCCTTCGAACATGTCAGTTTCAATCCACACATGATATCAGTTTCGATTTAGAGCACCACAACTTTTCTTCTGGCCGACCATAAATGATACACGCTGTCCCTTTGGTTCTTATATTTCAAAGATATATTTAAAAAAGTTTTTTTTTTTTATTTTTTTTAATTAATATTTTTTTAATATTTTCATACTATTTTTGATATATTAATATTAAAAATAATTTTTTTTAAAAAATATTTTAATATATTTTAAAATAAAAAATCTTTAAAAATCAACTAAAATTAAAACCCTTCCGAGCGCATTTGAGTGTGCACAGAAGCTTGACGTAATCAGATATATCTAGTAGTCTGTCAGTACTTGATAGATAGATAAAGTACGTGCTTGTTTTAGAGGTGGATGTTGAGTTTTGTACGTGTGGGACCAATAAAAAAAACTAAAAAAAATAAAATAATTTTTATAATTAAATTTTATAAAAAATTAAATTGTACCGAACCTAAACTAAGCTACAAAAGGTAACACAATCACTCCCGCAGAGTACGTGGAGGTGATCGATTATGGACTCCTCAAATGCGTGTCATGAGCAGTATGTGCGCATAGTTGATTAATAATTAAAACAGCTAAGTTAAAGTTAACGATGACGATCTAAGATTGGGTTGTCGTCTAAAATATCTTCACACGTACAACGCCCAGTTGCCTAAAATCACAAAGTGCAGTGAACCGGACCCGATAAGTTTAAATCAGCGAGAGAGATATCCACTATAATTTGTAATCTATACTCACAAACCCACGCGCTAGAGCAGTGGTTTAAATTTTCTGAACCAGCCCTCGCTGCCAAACTTGATCAGTAATGAAAACTATAACGTAACAACAAGAATACAAATAGATCATCAAGGGAGAAATTAGTTAACTTTGTCTAAGATCCAAAAACATCAAGGACTAAATCAACCTTGTTAAGCTACGAGGACAGAAATCAAAATCATAACGATACAACATCACCGCCGTAGACATATATCAAGCCCAGTGGCAAGTGCTTGCTAACGACGGTATCGGACTATAGCAGGATCACCGGTGATCAGTGATGTTACTTAATGTTTCTCTTCTCTTGCCACTCTCCGATGTGAAGGTTGGCGGGCTTCACTCAAGTAATGAGTGGTTTGTAAATTGTTTTGACCACCTCATACAATGTTCTCCACTAGTTGCAGATGGGCCAAGGGAGCCAGTCTTCTTCAATCATAGCAACGCATTGACAAATTCATTTCGGCTCTCCATTTTGACCCACGAAAGTACATAAAGTTCCTTTGACAAGGTTGGAGCTTGAAAGCACGCCTTTTGTAATCCAAGAGAAAGAAAGAAAAGATAAAGAAAGGAAGATAAAGGCTTCTGGATAGGCTGCCCAAGTTGGTCTGGTAGTGCTCCATTAAGAAGTGCATTTCTCTCTGACTTGACGACTTTTGGACCTTTGGTGAATAACGCGTTAGTCACCACAGGACGAAAACAGGCTGCAGTATAAATGCCTGAGCAACATGCGTTTTAAGTTAAGAAAAATAATGTTAAAGGAATGATGCTTCAAAAGTGGCTAGAAATGGCAGGCAAATTCCTTCATTCACTAGTAATTCTACTGCTAGTTTCCCAGCTTATCTTCTTGAATGCTACCTCAACGTCCAGTAAATCCACAAACTTGTCTCCTTAAATTACCCCCTTATATATCTTTTTTTTTTTTTTTTAACTCTTGTTCATGAATAATTGCTACAACTGTTTCATTCTGTTGATTGCATTTACAGGGACTGGAGATGATCTGTTACGTAATAGTCAAGATACGCTATCTCCTGATCGGAACACCCAGCACCAGGTACCGTTCATGGGCTAAGTGGTTTGTCAATGGGCTCTTTTATATTAATTGAACCTAGGAATGAGGAAAGCAAATTAATCTACGATTTCTTTAATTTGACATCTGAAAATGCAGACAATCACAAAGCGAGGCGCCGGGAGGGAGAATCTGGAGTACACTGATTATTCAGGAACTGGACCCAATAACCGCCACACTCCTGAGCCGCCTTCTGGCCAGGGGGGGAACTAATTAAGCTCAGCCAGTTCAATGATTGCACGGTAGATTTGTAAACAAAAAAAGGGCCCTTCTGCTCAGTTCCTCCAGGCAAAGGTTACGTTTATGTAGGCAGAATAAAGCCGGGAGCTTATTAGGGTTAAAACCACTAGTGGAAGAATATATAGACTGAAGTAACTTGAAATGTTAATTATCTGCTTTGCCATGTTTATCATGTGTTTGATGGAGTATCCGCCTTGCTTCAAGATTGAGTTCTGAGGCTGCAGTGGAGTTGGTGATCATTTGTTATATCCGCTTGTAAAATTATTCTATCTTCTCGAATAAATCTGGTGGAGGTTTCAATCCCACGGATCAACGTACGTAATTAGAAGGTAAAACGAGGCCTCGAGTCAATAATGGGTTTACATTTACTATAAATTATTTCCATTACTTAGCACAGATTTTTAGTCTCATGACCACAAAATTAAATCAAATTGGAAAAATTAAAAATTAAAAGACAAGAAACTACCAGCTGGGCCTTAAGAAGATATTCCTTCTGACAAGAATATCTCACCTCTCATTTACTCCATATTAAAAAAGTAAAGATAATTATAGGGATTACAAATTAAAATACATAAAAAAAGACATTTT
>Ga0325414_1003682_pt1 | contig 15994 bp, 8 predicted proteins | sample PopdelMetagenome_8_FD_206183 | JGI IMG/M metagenome (GOLD analysis project Ga0325414, IMG submission 206183) | Populus deltoides microbial communities from Bellville, Georgia, United States - Leaf-PdKOR-R3 | ecosystem: Host-associated > Plants > Phyllosphere > Phylloplane/Leaf | place: USA...
ACACAAGCTGCAAAAGAAACACGCACTCTCTTTTTCACATATCAATAAACACATTCCTTGTCTTATTCGACATCTAGCTAGGGTCCACCTCGACCAAAATTCTCTATATAAACAGTTGATCTCTCCATCTACGTCCAGTAGCTCCCACGGCCAATGGATCTTTTACACTGTGTCTTGCTTTACTTCTCATTAGCTCTACTGCTCTCATCATCCTCTGAAGCTACTGGTACAACCTTCTCTAGAAATTCAGCCCTGTGGCTCACCTACAAATCTCCTCCTCCCCCATTTCACAACAAGCACAAATCTCCACCACCACCACCTCACAAGTACAAATCTCCACCACCTCCACATCATAAATGCAAGTATAGTCCTCCACCTCCTGTATATACCTACAAATCACCACCTCCTCCAACCCCTAGGCACCACAAGTCACCACCACAACCACCACCTCATATGTTCAAGTCTCCACCACCTCCTCCTTACAGATATATATCACCGCCACCGCCACATCCTCCTCGTCATGCTTACAAATACTTGTCACCCCCACCTCCACCAAGCTACAAGTACGCATCTCCTCCGCCACCAAAGCACCACCACCATCACAAACATAAATGGAGCCCTTGCCCTTTTATTACTTATATGTCGCCGCCGCCGCCACACCATAAGTACCCAGATTATCACTACAGTGCTCCGCCACCGCCTATCGTCGCTTATTAATTAGATTCGTGCGTATGTATGTCAGAACTGGTATAGATTAGTGCAGTGGTAGTAGTAAAGTCTCCTGATCATCAGCAATGATAGGTTTGGCTCCTTTCTCACTGTCGTTTCCAGTACTCCTCGTGTCCCATTATGAACTTGTGTGTCATGTAATGCAAGCTAGTTTATATCACTTGTTATTTGGAAGTGAAGTGTCAGCAAATGTACAAGTATTGTTCTTATATATGTGGTATAGTTTAAGGAAAACAAAGGAAAATTATTAAAATTGCATCCAAAGAGCATTGCTAATCTTTTTTTAAAAAAAAAATTGTAAAAAAAAAATCAAGCAAATGGTTGGGACTTGAAACTTTCATTTTAAAAGATCATCATCATCAGAGTACGCAGAAACTTAGGCAGCAGAGAACAAGAGATCAACAAATACTCTTGTTGGAATAGAACGGAAGACAGTGATGTCGCAGATCCCTCCCTCGTCAGTTTTATGGAAGGACCGAAATACTGGGACACAGTCCAACATGGACTGAAAAGTAGTTCTCCTATATAAGAAAAAAATTAAGATATTTTTTTATTTAAATATTAAAACAGAAGTATATTCGAGCGAAAAAATTTAACACGGATCAATGTATTAAATTTATAATTCATGTTATAAAATCAGAATAATTTTAAAAAAAATTAAGATAAATTATGAAATATAATTTTCAATTAATTCAATATTAAAATATAAAATTAAAAAAATAATAATTAAAAAAATAAATAAATAACTCAATTCAAGGATTAAACCACCAAACCAATAACCCTAAGATAATCTTATATAAAGCAAACCAAAAAAATTATGAAACTTAATTTCAAGTCAATCAAATATTAAAAGATAAAATTAAAAATATATTAATAAAAATAAATAAATAAAATTTAAGTTAATCTGTTAAACCTACGACCTAAGTCATAAGACCAGAATAAAAAAACTCAAATATTGAATAATGAAAAATAAAATCTAAGTTAATTTATTAAATTCACAACCCAGATCATGAGACTGAATAAAAAAAATTATATTAAATAATAAAATTAAAAAAATAAAAAACTAAATCTAAAAAAAACAAAAAAAATACCAAATATTGTTAAAATTAACAGTGATTTGTGAGGAGAGAAAATGTAAATTCCCCTTCTCATTTATTTGTTTTTGTTAATTAATAATGTACTTACAATTATAATTACAATGAAAAGACTATTTATTTCACTCTTACCTAGACATAGATGTTCCTGCATCTAGCCCCTGTTTTTTTTTTTTACTCAAGATTATTTATTTTGTTCCCTCAATTTTTTTTTAATTTCACTTTTTATGTTATATGTTCACACAATTTTAAGCCAAATAATTAATTTTTACTCGTGAGTTACATTATATTTGCAATGTAAAAAAAATACATTGATATCAATTTTATAAAATAAAATTTCATTTTATTAATTTTAAAAAAATCATAAGAAATCAGATTTAACACATGATTAAAAAAACAAAAAAAACATAATTCTTTTTCTTTCTTATCATCCATGGATGCATAAAAATATTGTTTGGTCCCAATCATTATCCCCTTTTTTTGTGAGTTTAACATTTCAATATTAAATTTTATTTATTTAATATTTCAGTCCTTAAAATTTAACAGGAAAGAAACATTGTAAAATAAAAAATGAGAGAAAAAAGAACAAAAAATTATATCATCTATATGTTAAAAATAAATAGCCATGCATGTGGGCCTATCTTTCAAGGCCCATGCACATCGTGCTTGTTTTTCTAGGGCTAGGAACAACAGGACTAAAAGGCAAAGCTCACTCGCAAATTGACCTTTTTTTCTAGATATCCTAATTTTTTACAAAAAAAATCTCTTTACATTAATTTATTAAAAAATATTTAAGTTATTATCCAGTCATTCAATTGCTTAAAAAAAATATTAGGGTTTTTTATGATAATATTATCAATTGCTTTATGAATAATTATATATTAGCCTAATACATGTATTTTTTAAAATAATTTGCTTATTAATATTTAATGAGAATAAAATATCTATTTCTATTGTAATGTATATATAATTTTCTAAAATAATAAGGATTAAAGTTGAAAGCTCAATAAATAAAAGAAAAACTATAAAATTATGAATGTTTAATGTGAATTTCAATAAGAGAATAGAAAAAAGAAAGAAAAAAAGCACCTTCAACGACAAATCATCCAACTGTCACTGTCACATACTGCCACAATAGAAAAAAGACTTTGTAACAATTCTAATGACATGGTAGAAAGATATTTTTAGCTTTTAGTAGACGCCCAACACTTGTATTGAAGGTCACATACGCCTCCCGAACCACTACTTTTGATTTTTTAATTATATTTTATATTTATTAAAATATTAAGTTACTCATAGTCATTTTGATTATAACTAAAACAATTAATTTGAAAATATGAAAAAGCTCTTGCACATCAATTTTTAAAAATTCTTTTAAAAGTGTTTTAATTAATTTTACTATGCTTTAAAAATATAAAAAGATTGAATTGTTCTTAATTAATTTAATAATAATTAATAAATCTTATAAAAAAATCACACTGCCATTAATAACTAGTTGAAATTTTTTTGGTATATATAGCAAATTAAACTATCATTACACTATTCGACTAAACATTGATCTCTCTCATAATAAACAATAATGTTTTTCTTCTTGATTTAGCTTTTGTTAATGTCCACTTCCATTGGTTATACAACAAAAATTTTCTTTGACGCGTCAACTCCTTAGTTGAGGTTCTATCATTCTAAAACTGGACCATACCCTACCATATTCTACCCTGGCAACCAAAGTTTCATAAAACTGAATTTGAAAACCACAGAGCCATTTCAGCAGCAGCGACAACCCTAACCCGCCATCATCGCTCCTCTGACCTTACCTACCTAGTCACTGCCATAATAACCTCTTGTCTCCTAAACCCACAGAACCCTAACCCTGAACACATCAGTCCAACCCTTCTAAACCAATTCTCCCCATACTAGACTCCAACTTTGTCATTGAAGTCATCATAGAAAACAACCACCTAATCCTTACAAAGCCCTCTACCCAAACAACTACTTTCATAATAACCAATGCTATGTAGCCATCATTGACCTTCTCCTCTCTCACTCGCACTTTACCATTGCCAAAAACCTCCTTGAAAAACATGGCATGTTTTCTGATCTTATAGTTGTTTAGCTTATTAGAGCTTATGGGTACAATGGGGATATTAAAAGTGCAATCTTTTGGTGAAAGAGATACAAGTTTAGTGCTTGTTTTTTATTGGAATGCTATTTGGGTGTGAGAGTGAAAGCCAGTCAGATTAATTTAGCAAAGACATTTTTTGATCAAATTGTGAATGATGCTTTTTTAAAGCCTGATGCTTTAACGTATACATCAATGATTAGAGGGTTTTTCAAAGTGGGTATGATTGAGAATTCTAGGAAAATTTGATGAAATGATTTGTGAGCCTAATTTTGATAACTTATATACCTCGATTAATGGATATTGTAAGAAAGGTGGTATGGAAAATGCAAGGATATTTTTGCGTAGAATGATGGAGAGCACGGACTGTTTGCCGGATACGGTTACTTTGATTGATGGTTATTGTAAGAAAGGGGGATTCAATGAGGCAACGAAGTGGGATGGATGTGTAGGTTCGGGGTTGCAAGCTGAGTTTATGGACCTATAATGCTATTATTTATGGTTTGTGTTTGAGATCAAATGTTAGATGAGGCCAGGAAGTTGTTGATGAAGATGAGTTTGAATAGGGTGAGAGAAAATGTTGCTAATCATTTGAGTATTTTGATGCAAATGAGCCTGGGGTTGTGATTAATGTGCATTGCAAGATTAGGAAACCTGATAAAGCAATTCCCTTTTGAAGCAAATGCAGGCTAAGGGCATTAATTAGTCGGGATGTTGGAATTTTCAATGTTGTGCCTAGGATTCTAGTGAAAATTAGGTAGCTTGATAAAGGAGTGTTTCTTCTTAAACAGGTTGCCTTCCAAATTTTATGTCATATAGCACGGTGATATGCTGTCTTTGTAGGTCCCAAGGTAGGTTTATATATAGATGACATGCTCCAAGATGGTTTTGAAATGGACGCAACCATGTGCAGTTGCTGAGTTAGTGGTTGCTGTGAAGATGGCGACAAGGAAATGGCAATGCTAATTTTCTATGATGAGTCAATTAATTAACAGGAATCATGTCATTAATGTGCACAACTTTTCGGTGTTTGTCAAAATGATGTGTGAAAAGAGAAAACTGTTTAAGGCTGAGCAAATTTTCAAGGAGATGTGTGGAAGATGCTCATTAGTTCATGTAGACAGTTACGTACCAGAGGGTCCTAGATGTTCAATTGCAGAAATAGTCAGGGTTAGGATGAGAGGAAACTGATATGGCAAGTCACTGGACTTGTAGAAGGTAAAAATATGCCCTAATTGATATGGGAAAGGAGAAATCCTCCCGGGCTGCTGCATGCTCAGGATACGTTCTGCTTTCAGTCGATTCAAGGGAGAACTAGTTGATAGCATTTGAAGCTATGGTGAGAGATGAAGTTTTGTGGTTTAAAAATATTTTTTTAAAAAATTATATTTTTTAATATTTTTAGATTATTTTGATATGATAATGTTTAAAATAAATTTTAAAAATAAAAAAAAATAATACTTTTGAGAGGAATTCTGGAGGTTTTAGCATTTTGTGACTTCTGCCATGTCCTGTGCATTTTTAATGTGCTCTGATCACGTGGACTCAGTCTCCATTAGCTTTTCATCATTGCTAGGCATTCCCTAGTAACAGCTAGATTCGGCGGCTGTATTAAGTTTAAAGCTAAGCCGCGGGGCACTATTTTTCTCTCACCTGTTCGCACTTGTACTCTGTCTTTAAATCCTGTCCAGTGGTGAAACCGACTCAAGATTCGAGTTATAAATTTTGATCATGTTATTAGATTTTTATCAGGCTATCAGTTTATGAGGTTTTTACCAGGTTTTTGGGTTATTTAAATCAATTTTAATTTTTTTTATAAATTAAAATGATATTATTTCAGTAAAAATAAAAAAAATAATCAATAATTTGCAACCAAGTTTTTTGACGGGGTCTTGTTGGGTCAACCCACCAGGTTTTTAACTATCCTTATTTTTTCATAAACCCAGTCTGGTTCCAGCCTCGGGTCAGCCAGGTCCAGGGTCGACCTGTCGGGCCGTGCTGAGTTTTAAAACTATACTTACACTGTGAATTACCGTAATAATTTACAGTGTTGATTTTTTTTTGTTAATTTAATTTTTATATGATGTGTTTATAGGAATTTAAAATTGATAATTTTTTTTATTTTTTATATGATTATCACAATATCAAAATAATATCACAGTATCGGGTTGATATTAAAAAAATATCACAGCATCGCAGTATGGTCTATTTTAAAAAAATTAGTTAAATAAAAAATGATTTTGAGAAATTTTTAAACTTTGTGGAGTCAATGATTTAATTTGCGAGTTTGACGAGATAACCTTGGTTACCTCGATTCACGAGTTTTAGCATGGTACTTTTTTTTTTCTTCTAGTTGAACTCGATTATGTGATTGTCTATTTTTATTTTTTTCATATAGTGAAAAAAATAGTTTTGAAAAAAAACATATTATTAAATTTTAAAAAGTTCATAGGCTTGCTAGCAGGTACGATGAGTTTAACTTTTTTTAAAAAAAAATTTTATTTTTTTCAATTTCATCATTAGATATTGGGCTGATTGAGAATTGAGTTTTATAATTTGTTTTGTTTTATTTTCTATGAGGTTATTATCGTCTTAAAAAAAATCTCAGTATTGGTTTGATGCTCGATTTTACGATCATCTGTTTTTATTAACATATAGTAGAAAAAAAAAGTTATTAATCCTAATAAAGTTCATTATCCGATTTGTGGGTTTGACGTGTTGACTCAGGTTACCCTATTCATAGGTTCACCCATCAAACCTGATATGTTTTTTTTTTTAGTTTCTAGTCCTTTAATTTTCTAATTGTTTTTTTATTTCACTCTTCTTCAATATTAGATTGGTTGAGAAATGAAATTCATGATTTATTTATTTTTTATTTTTTATAGAGATATTACGATCTCAAATAAATATCGTTTTTAGGGTTAGTGTTTGATTTTGCAAGCATCTAATGTTATCATAAAATTAAATAAAAATAATTTTAAAAAAATAACAAATTTATTAAATACATTGAAGTGCATAACTCAGGTCGCAGGGTGGCCGAAGTCGATCTAATCTAGTATCATCTCAATATTAAAAAAAATATCATCTTAAATTTTTTTAAAAGTTATGTCATATTTTTACCGGTTATTCAAGTTGTCTTTGGACCCATTTAATTGAATTATTCATTTTGAATTAGCTCTCACATGGTTTAATTTGAAACTCGAGTTAAGTAAAGAGTTGAGTTGACATGTTTTAAGATCGAACGGTTTGATTGGATTTAATAATACTACTAAAAAACTCTTCATACTCTTAACATGTATAATAGATTATATGGAGGATTACATCTTCCCAACTGTTCATATATACGCTCCACTAGATAACTAGACGAGGAATTCATACTTGCTTTTATTGCTAATAAGTAAAATTTGATAAAATCATGATTTCATGGTCGGTTTTATATGAAATATAAATAGTACCTCAATTAGCTCTCGTTTTCCCTTAATTAGACCAAATAAAACCTTAGTTAAGATGAAAGTGGATATCAAATCACGATCTCACTCATACCACCAAGGTATTGGAAGCCTAGAACAACTCAGTGACCAAATCTTAGTTTTCTCTAAAGGTCCGTATTGTTCTAATCAATCTATAATCTCTCCTTTTCTTATAATTTTTTTTGCTCTTCTTTTTTGGTCCTGTAAAAAAATGATTGCAAAAGATTTTTCTTCTCTATTCTTCTTCTTCTCCATTATCATAAACAAAACCTTATTAGATATTATTTTGATTTGATCTTATTTTTTATGTATTAAATTTTGCTCAATCACAATTTTTATTGCTCAAATTGAAGAAATTTAAGGTTTCTTTTTTCTTTTAATTAGTGATATTGCTTAATATATTTTTTAATTAGTTTATTTTTTTTACAAGTAGATGTGGCGGTTCTCATCCTTGCTTAACTGAAGAAACCTATAGTCATAGCCAAAGTGATTGCTGATAAGTATACTTATCTTGCTAAAAACACAAAGTCAAATATGTATCATCTAATGTCTATTTTTTTATTAATTTTTCCTTTGATTTTGTATTTTTATCATACTGTGTGCATTTAGATAATGAGCTTATGTTGTCGATTTCGGTATATAATTATGATTGATTATATAGGAATTAAATCTTTTCCTTTAATTTGTCCTTTTAAACTTCTTCTTGTATTGTTTGGTTAGATAGAAACATAATTTTTGTTTCTAGTTATTCTTAATTCATATCAGAATATGTCATTATTGCTTAGGATTTAGAACCTCGAAAACCAAACTATTAAGCATATTTTTATGTTTAAAAAAGAGATTGGTCAGTCCTTTTTTATTCTTAACCTAACAATCTGAGTTGATAAGTTTGATGTTATTCATTGATTGTCGAGTTCTTGCCATTGATTTTAAGTTCTTTATGATTTTATGATTACGATTCGAGTTTATATTATATTTTTCATGTCATGTAAAAAAAGTGTTTCTGATTCAGTGTTTATTTTTCTTATTGAGACAATGTTGATGCTTTGTTTTTTTTAAAATATCAAAATACAAAACAAAATCAAAAAATTAAAAATATTTGGACAAGGAGAATAAAAATACAAAGAAAAAAAATGAGGGATCAAAGTGGTTTTGGTTTGCTTGGTGACGAAGCAATTGGAAGGGAAAAAACAATTTTTTTTTATCTATAAGTAATGAAGAAATCTCATCCAAAAGAAGAGGTATTAAACAAAATAAAAAGGAGTTAGGGCATTTACCACACAAAAAAAAACCTCTTGCACAGTACACACATTCCACGCTTTCCTAGAAATTCAAAGAAAAAAGCTAAACATAAAGAAACATGACTCTCTCTCCTAAAGATTAAGAAAAACCCATCACCTCCCACATTCAAAAAAGAGAGCTCCTCCTTCAACTGGAACATCACCATTAAAATAGTAGCTCACCATTTTAATCATCACAACAGGTGTCCAACTAGTTGATTCTTCCCAAACCATCCATTTACATATAAAAAATATAAATTAACTCTTTAAAAAAAAATCATCAATCCATCTATCCTCAATATTTCTCCATGGCATCTCCCTCTCACTACCAAATGACACTATGAACACGTCCTCCCAAAACAAAAATTCATTCATTGTCTCAACTCTTTATCTCTCCCTAACTTTGTTTAAATGTAAAAACCAAACACAAAAACCTCATTCTCTTCACTATTTTTACTATGTTTAAAAGCCTCGCATAAAAGCCACAAAAATCATTACTCAATCTCTATGCAAAACTTGCAAGACAGCCCATTCCAAAATTGAAACCAACAACAGCCTTCATTAGTGACCCAATAGCGACAACGTCGTCCCTTTCTCTTTTGACATTTCAAGATAGCCACACCATTCCCCCCCATTATCCAGCATCCTTTTCATATTTTCTCTCATGACTAGAAATGACAGTCTCTCCCTCCATCAAGAGAAGACCTAAATCAAGACCCTTTCTCCTTGTTTTGTCCACCACCAATATTAAGCTTCATTATGACATCCATGATAATTTGTAAAACACTCAACTATAATCTGAGTATTTACATGGTAATGATGGTCATATTATACCACAACTATTCCTTGTAAACCCCTATACTGCCTTCATGAGAGATAGTCATCGGGCATATCATAAACCTTTTTTTAGACCAGATAATAAGGCTATCCCTTATACAATGACCAGAACCTACCTTTAGGATTTTTAACTCTAATAAAACCTACCTTTATGATGTTTGACTCCCTAATAATTTAATTTGCATTAAGACAAACCTGATCAATAATCTTCAACTTTGTAGGATTTTTCTAAGTTAAAACAATGACTTTTTCTAAACACGGGCAAAAATCTAAGATGATCCAACTAGTTGAGGAGAATTTTTCAATGACCAAATTATAAATTGAAGTATTTTGTTTTGTTTGTCTTTATTGAATTAAAAAGGCTAAGATCCACTCTTTTGTACTATACTCTCCAACATGGATGAGATTTAACCGAAATGAGGACTTAGGAAAAGATCTTTTCAAATTTATCAAAATATAAATTTTTACCTGCATTCAATAAAGAAGTCATGGATTAGCTCTTTGAAAAGGGTAATTCATATTTAATGTACGTGTACATTTGCATTCATACATGAGCATACATGCTTTGGGGTTTTAAATGTCATATGTGCATGTATAGGTTGAAATATAGATCCCTGCAAAATCCAAAGCTGTAAAATTACAACATTGGACTTTGACAAAGAAACATGGAAGATGAGAAACGTGCCCATCATGATGCTTATTTTCAAGGAGAGTTATACTCTTTGAAACTCAACATAGCTTGCATTGCTAGCCTACTCAGGCAGACACTTAGGAAAATCTCTGGTGAAGGTCCATCTAATCGATTTGTGACCTTGACCTAAGTTTAGGCTACAATTCAACCTAAAGAAAATATAAGTTATTATGATATGGAACCCCATTGCAATATGGCTTTCGTGTAGCCAACTATATCTGCACTAGCCCCAATGGTTGTAGATACATCTACTAATAAGTCTCACGAGACAAAATACTTTAAGAAATTTAAGTATAATAAGATAGCAACATTAGAGGAAAGAGTGAGAGCCATTAAAGGTGTTGACTTATATGATCCCGTTTGAACTTTCGAGATGTGCCTTGTTCCAAATATGGTCGTGTTGTAGAAATTATATGTATCTAAATTTATAAGGTATACTGGAACTCAATGCCCTTCCACTTATCTCAAATCCTACCATAATAAAATGGTAGAGGTTGTGCATAATGAAAAGTTGTTGATGCATGTTTTTTTAAGATAACTTGAGTGGAGCTGTATTAAACTGGTAAATGAGGCTAGAATACATGAAAATCTAAAAGTGGAAGGATCTTGTAGATGCTTGTATTAAGCAATATACAACACGAACATCACTCTAAAAAAATCTAGCCTGCAAGATAAGGAAATGAATGATAGGGAATTTATTCGAGGAAACGCCAAAAGGTGGTTTGGGGTAGCTACTCAAGTGGATCCTCCACTACAAGAAAAAGGAGATGGCTAGCTTGTTTACCAACACTTTTAAAATGCCCTACATTAAGTTCCTAATTGGAAGTGCAGCCCAACACTTTACTGGCTCAGTGGTTGTGGCTGAAAAGATAAACAAGCTATTAAAGAAGGAAAAATCAAAGGTCTAACAATGAACTTTAAAGTAATGATAAGACATAAGTTGGGAAATGACTTTCAAATTAGGAATCTTGTTTGATCAGATCTCATTATATCATCGGCTGCTCAAATGCCACTTTCAAAGATAGACATACCTTTACCACTAAAAGATATTTACTAGCATCTCTTGAAAACCAGAAATATTACCTTAACTCAATTGGATCTCATATAACCATCATTCCATAGGTGGTACAATCCAAATAAGAAGTGTGAATATCATGATAGGATCCTCGACCATTCAATTAAAAATTATAAGAATTTTAAGTATCAAATCTAGAAGCTTGTGACCAATGAACAAGTTATCTTTGTGAAGGATAATGGTACCTACTACATTGTCACCAGACCATTCTCAGCATAGCAAGTGGTTGAAAAACACTAATGAGACACGCATATTGTTAAGGAAGCTAGTCTAAGAAGGGTGTTACATTGTCAATCATTTATTATAGAACTTTGTTATTTTTTTTTAATTATGTTTTCATGTTTGTTGGGATCACATCATTTTCTTCGTATCTTTGTTGTTCTGAAATCAAGAAATGTTTAGCATTTTATTGCTGATCATTATTAGTAAAAATGATCGAATCCCAATATATGTCATATAAAATGCTAAGAACTCATTAACATAATTGATTCCATGTCTTGGTTCAAAACTTTGTAACCAAATTAATTTTATAAAAAAACACTTTTACCAAAACAATTATGAAAAATTGATTTTGTTTTCTAATTTAGAAAATAATTCAATGTTTGTTTAATCCAACATTTTAAAACTTTGAAACACTTTTTGAGCCTATAAATCTTTTTTTTTTAATAGTCAAGATCCATAACTTGCGCTATGTGCCTTTAAAATTCCTTTCTAATTAAGCAAGCAAATAACCTGAACCTATAAATGACATTCTTAAACTGCAAAAGATTTAAAACAAAGAATCATGACATTGCAAACAAAACTAATTGTCATTATTCATATTGATAAAATAAGTGCTAAAAAAATAAGACAAATTATTCTCAACAAAACCTTGAGTTTTTACTTGAGCCTCTTGCTTTGAAACCCACAAAAGAAGAAGGTCACCTCATCATATACCTTCATCAAATCAAATCATATTTTTCCTAAAAGAAGATTAAAACCCCTAAGAAGAAATTCAAACAAAATTATTTTAAACTTTCATCGAGTAAATTTCTGTTTTTAATATTAGAAAAAAGTCATTTGAGGCTTGCATAGTCCGATTTTAAGTTAATACTTCTTTCTCAACCATTACCCAGTTAATTCTCAACCAAAAACACACAAAAGCTGCATCTTTGTATTGAAAGATATGTCTTGGGTTATGATCAAATAAAAACTTTCAAAATCATATCTTTTGATTTCTTTACAACAAAAAGACTAAAATGCATACAATCTTTGAAATTTACGAGTTGATTCTAAAACAAGAAAACAATTTTTAAACAAAAAGGTCATTGACCGAGTTTGCAAAAGTTCTTGACACTTCTTATAAGTAGTCCTTGAGAAATTGAGTAGTTGGAGGGCAATATAGTGGACCCTATAAGGGATAACAAATAATATCCAAATCAGTTGGGGAGCAAAGAAACCCATTGTAATAACAATAATCAAATGATGATTCAAAAAAATCCATCCAAGCTATGAATAACATTTGACTATGACAAGTGCCTCTAGATGATAAGAAGAATGAGAACAACTAGATCAACTAAGGGAAAATGCTAAAAAGTAGTGTATGATTTGATGAACTCTATTAGTGATTGAGAGTAATGCTACACTTGGGGGGCATCTTCATAACTAAAAAGTTTATTTCACCCCTTGAAAGATAGTTATGATACCTAAAAAATGTTATCACATGAGTGTATTTTAATAAATGCTGAAACGATACACATAACCAAGTTAGTTAGGGGGTAATTTGAAACGGGCATTAGCAAATGATGATTGGATAAACTTTTTTATAAAGTGAGAATAGTGGAACACCATTTTTTCACCACAATAAATATTAAATGGAAATTAGTGTAAGACTACCCTAATCAAGAAGCACTGTCTGACCAGGAGGCAACATTATGACTAAAAACTTATCATCTCATAATGAACACTTAACTAAGCAGAGCTTTAGTTATTTTCTAAAGAACCAAGCTAGACAACAAAGAGACAATAAAACACATTAGTCACACGAGCAAAAACCCGAATAGGCTAAATTGTCAAATGACCAAGATAACTCATCTTAGAAATTACAAACTTCATCCATCAAGCTTGGAAAAGAAAAAAGAGCCTATATTTCTGAATGTGCTGAAGAGTCAAATGACCAAGATAACTCATCTTAGAAATTACAAACTTCATCCATCAAGCATGGCAAAGAAAAATCAGCTTATATTTTTTAATGTGCTGAAAAGTCAAATGACCAAGATAACTCATCTTAGAAATTACGAACTTCATCCATCAAACATGGCAAAGAAAAAAGGAGCTTATATTTCCAAGTAGATAAGGATGCATGCATGAAATTTGATCCCAAATCATAGCATAATATTTTTGCATAAATTTTCTAAGAAACATCATTAGGAACTCCAACCTTGCCATCATAAAGGATGGGTGTCAACTCTACAATCAGGAACATGAAGACATTTAATCCTATCATTAGGAATCTCAAATTCAATGATGTCATCAGGAAATCTCCATCTTTAACCTTGTTATTAGGAATTCTTAGTTTCAACACTTCCATCAGGAAGTCTAACCCTTCCATCAAGAAAGACAGGTTTTAACCTTGCAATTAGGAAGCACCAAGAAATTTAACCATATAATTAAGAATCTCAAATTAAAACCTGTCATCAGAAATCTCCATTTTGAACCCTATTATCAGAAATTCTCCATTTCATCCCTACCATCAAGAAGTCCAGCCCTTTCTTTGATCTTTTTTAATTTTTTTTAAAATTTTATCCTTCAATATTTGGTCAGTTGAGGATTGAGGTTTATAATTATTTTTTTATCCTTTGTATTGGGTTACCATTGTTTTATGACCAGTGTCACGGATTTGGTGAGTTAACTCGGGTTGACTTGAGTCTATTTTTTGTAATTTTTTTAAATTAATTTTTTTTAAACTCACCCTTCAACATTAGGTTTATTTGGAAATTGAACTTTAATTTTTTTTAATTTGCTTTCTACAAGATTATTCTAGTTCACGACCTAGGTTATGAGTTAAACAAGCTAACTCAAGTTGCCTTAGTTTTTTTTTTATCCTTTTTAAAATTGATTTTTTTCAATTTCATCTTTCAACATTAGGTTCGTTAGGAATTGAGCTTCAATTTCTTTTTATTTTTTTTTTCTATAGGGTAATTTCTTTCTTATTACCTCATGTATTTGGTAATTTAACACAGTTGACTTGAGCTGTTTTTTATCCTTTTTTCAGAATTAATTTTTTATTTATTGATGCTTTCTCAATTTCATCCTTCAAACTTGAATGGATTAAAAATTAGCTTTTATATTTTTTTTATGGGGTTATCATGTTCTCATTACCAAGATTATTGGTTTGATAGGTTTACCTAAGTTGACTCAAGTTATTTTTTTCTCTTTTTTTTTAGTTGAATATATATATTTTTATCATATTCGTCCTCTAATATTGAGTTTATTAGGAATTGAGATTTATAATTTTTTGGTTTGCTTTTCATGGGTTATCACGATTTAATGACCCAAGTCATAGATTTTGCAGGTTAATTAAGATTGACTTAAATCGATCCAATATGTTGTCCTATAAATATTCTTAAAAAAAAAGAATATGTTGTTCATTATTTAAAAAATGTATCATCTAATATGCAATATTTTTTTTCATGATTAATTTTTTTCCTACTAAACAACACGATAGCAATTACTTTACAATTTTTTTATGTTTTAAAAAAATTCATCAGACCCGCGGCAAAGCATGGGCAAAAGATCTAGTAAAAAATGCTAAAAGAAGAATGTAAAAGACTGTTCATTTTACTTTGGTGAGTTTCCTAAGTTAGCAACTCTTTTTTAATCATTGAAAATTTATTCGATTTTGGTCATTACACTTTTATTTTAATTGCATCCTTCCAAGTTATATTCATATGATTTTAGTTCTGATAATTAGTTTCGTTCCACGTGCTACATTATATTCATGATGTTAGAAAATGTCTCGGTATTAGATTAATGCTTAATTTTACAAAATAAAATTTGATTTTACAATTAAAAAAATTAAAACAATAAAAACCAAATTTAACACAAAAACAAAAGAATAACCCTATTATCTTTTCACTGTTTATGGAGCGAAAAACTACCATTTGGTTCTTGTAGTTTTTACATTAACATTTATTCCTTTTTTTTAGATTTAATATTTTAATCCTAAACTTCATTTATTTTACATTTTAATTTCTAAAAAATAAATATATAAGAAAATTAGCTTTTCATTAAAAATATATATTATTTTTAGTTCAAATCATTGTAGTTTTTGTGAATATTTTTGTTTCTAATTGTTGTTACTTTTTATTCAATGAATTGTTCTACTAATAAAAAATATATTCTATTGTAAAAAGAAAAAAAATACATGAATTAAAAAATATAGTTTTGATGAAAAATACTTTTTTTTCATGATTTGTTTTCCATTTTATTCTTACAAATATTTAATTTTTATTATTATATAATTAAATAAAAAATAAATTATAAAACGTTTCCCGCGATGGCATGCATGCGAGTGCACTGGTGATGATCTAATACCAAAAAACCCCTTATACCCGGCACAAAACCAATGTAGCTTTGACCATGGGAAAAATGATAAAAAAGAAAATAATAAAACCATGTCCCTTGTGTCATGTGGTGTTGTTTTTTAGCTAGGGTTTGG
>Ga0325414_1003686_pt1 | contig 15993 bp, 10 predicted proteins | sample PopdelMetagenome_8_FD_206183 | JGI IMG/M metagenome (GOLD analysis project Ga0325414, IMG submission 206183) | Populus deltoides microbial communities from Bellville, Georgia, United States - Leaf-PdKOR-R3 | ecosystem: Host-associated > Plants > Phyllosphere > Phylloplane/Leaf | place: USA...
CTCTCCTTCTTTGTGTTTTTTAAAGCCTTCTTCAACCTCCCTCTAGCCCCCCAACCTTTCTTATATCTTATGCCTCTCCAAATCCTTCATCGATCTTAAGCCCACCCCTCGTTTCCTCACCCAAAAGCTCGACCTATATATGATCATCCTCCATATCTTTCCACGACTGACTTTCTTTAAGTTTTGATTTTGTCTTGAGTAGTATCCTTTTCCCCAAACACGTTGAATGCACACAGAAAAATAAAAAAAAGCAATAGTAAGCAACGGTTGTAGGGTTTTGAGAGAAGAAATAAGGGTTTTTTCAAAATAATATTTTTTTTACCTTGAATTACGATAGCAAATCGGAAGACTTTCTATTTTTTTTTCATTTTTTATGATTTGAATTTCAAATGAAATTCAAATCAATACCCTCAAAAAAAAAAAATTGAGACAGGAATTGATTTGCCAAATAACCTGTTATTTAATTTGTCAAATCAATGTGTATGAGTTTAAGAAAAGCTTTCCAATTAAAATTTCTATCTTGTCCCATTGCGGCAAGGAGACATATAAATTAAAGCATTACTATTTAAATATTTATTTATTTTATTATTCTAATGAGTAACTGAATAATAAAATAAAATTACTAAAATAAAATTTGAATCCATACCATTAGGATTAACAATCGTTAAAGAATCATTACAATCCAATAACTTAAGCGGTAGGTAAGATCCAAGATATAATTTATATTATTCTCTAACACATCCTCTTAAGTGAAAGTTTTTTAGATTTGAAACTTGCTCTTTGGACTTGAAATTTGCACAGACTTATATTATCTTGTGCTTAATTTTTATCAAATAAATAGAAATTGTGAGATTCGAACTCATGACCGCTTGTTTATCAAGACTCTAATACCATATTAAAAAATATCTTAATCCAATAATATTTAAATTGAAAAACATGAAAGGTTCAACAATGTAAAAATTGATTTAGTTTAATATGTAATTCTAGATATTTCATACTTTTCACATTAGAAGTAATTAATTTTTAAAAAAACATATATGAATTCATGATGGTACGTAACTTAATTAATTTCTTTTCTCTAAGCAATAATCATATTGTTGTTCTATGTGCAAAATCTAAAAATTTATTTTCTCTCAATAATAGAGAGAAGTAGGGATAAAGTTTTTTAGCCTGATCTTTTTTTTTTTTTTGAAGTTGTGACTTGATGATAATTACAAGCATATATTTACAGACAGGTCAAGATCCATATCATTATAAGAGTCCATGATTATCTTTCCGTTGATGATAGCGTTTTCAAGCAGTAAAAGTCTTCAACTCCTTATTATTTTAAATAAAATAATTGTTTTCTGTGCATACATACATACATACATATAATTTAAAATAAAATCTTGTTATCTGTTTGAGTCATCTAATAACTCTTTCAAGTAGATATTTCCTACACCTGATCGTTTCTAATTATTGGCAGCAGTGAAGCGCTTTGAAAAGGAACTCTTTAATCTATTGAATCTTGGATAGAGTTGACATGTTTGTAGTGGCGAAGGCCACACACCCATTTGGGGTTAGAAAATGAGGTGAGTTACGACTTTGAGAGGAAAAGTGCTGGCTATTGATTAGCATGGCTTCTAATTCTCTAAATTAATACCATAAATGCCTCTTTTTCATACATCAATAACTCTTAAGAAAAGACACATACTTGTACAAGACTTGTCTTATTTGGTCATCCCAATCTAACCAAAATCATGCACTCGAGTCACAAGTGGAGCATCCCAGCAAAGACAGATTAAGCACAGAGATGTTTTCCACTCAAGTAAAGAGTATCATGGACTTCTGCAAGTGCAAGAATTATTCAATTAATTCCAGTTGTGTGTGTACGCATTACATTCGATTCGGCTTTCATGTAATACAAGCATGACTAGCATTAGATTGTCACTTCACTTGCTACTGTCGTTTCAGAAATTCTAACTACGCAACAATGGCTACAAAGTTCCTTCACCCCCTCCTCTTCAATGGGCTCAGAGCTCGCCCATGCACGTCTAGTTGCTGTAGTGTCAAAAATAAGGGCCGTGGACATTATACGTGACAATTCCCCAGCCTTCCTATAGCCTGCCAGGAAAAATAATCGAGTCCCAATTGGTGCCATAGTGAGGTATATTCGTTGGGTTGGTGGCCAATTTTCATTGTTGTCATCTGAAGATGAAATTGGTGAGTTGAGAGTTTGCAAATGGGATCCATCAACAACATTCCATATATTGAGCTTCCCATCATAGGCTTCAATGTAACCTTTCCATGCTTTGAAGCAATCACCGGAGCTAAACAGACTCCCGTCAACTTCCACAATTTGATTAGGAGGCACATCTAATTGCCACATTCCTGCCACTAGATCCCACTTTCCTGTTCGTGGATCGTACACTTCAGCGGAGCTCCTTTCGGTTAGAAACGGCACCGTCTTATCGGAGTCCCTTCTCATGGCAAACCCCCCTACCACATGGATTTTACCTCGCCATGTCACACCTACACTTTTGTACCTCAATGTGCTCATAGTCGGCAGAGGGCTCCACGCATTAAGGGTTGGATCATATACCTCGGCACAAGAAATTCCCCTTCTACTTGCCAAACTGGACTTGCCTCCTGCCACGTAAATTTTATTCTCGCATATAGCACAAGCAAAATCGTACCGTGGCTCGCCTAAGGGTGCACTTTGAGACCATTGGTTAGAACAAACATTGTAGCGAAGAACCGATGGTAGCACCTCAACACCGACGTCGATAAATTCGTCAGACTCATCGATACTGTTAGGAGCTTGCACCCTGCGACATAACAATCCTCCAATTATGTAAATTGAATCGCCTAATGTAACCATTGCAAAACCTTTCAAGACATGGTTTTCAATCAGGTTAGGAACTGAGCTAACATAACTCCATGTGTTATTTGATGGATTGTAACATTCTATCCAATTGGAAACATTCTTGTGGCAGAATGAGGCATAGACCCTATAGCTAGAAGGCGAAGATTCCGGCGATGAAGGTGGTGTTGTTGTTTGGGGAGGAGAAGGAAGTGAACCCATTGAAGAACTGGCAAAGATGAGGTGGTAGTTCTAGTATGGTTCCTATATGATTTTAATTGATCTTAGGTGAAATGGGAATTATTATGTAGACAAAAAAGGAACATATAAAGAAACCAGCGGAGAACACAACAAAGGGGTTGTTGCATCGACTAAGGATTATACATAGAGGGTAGCTAATGTTAAGAATGGAGCAAAATTCTATGACTATACCTAGTGATGACCAAAAAATCAAGGCCCGATTTGGTGTGAGGGAACAATTTGGTGGGTCATTGTCTCTTGCTTTGTCATATTTGGATTACGAGAAAGGTTTTTCTGAGAAATCGAAGCAAAAATATAGGGAGAACACAATCGTGGAACTTGAAAAAATCCTAGCTGAATTAATGACCCTATATATGTTCTTTCAAAAGGCAGCACTAGCATTCTGTGTACTCATCTTCGGCCATGGTCGATATTGAGATTATGAGAGTTTTTTGCGATGTGGTTGAACTTCAGTTTTGTAATTTTTTGAATTTTTTTAAATTAATTTTTTAACAAATTATTTTAATAGAATGATATAAAAATAAATCTTAATATCTTTTCTTATGCCAATAGAAAAGGAACAAAGAGGCCATACCTTGGACTTGGGATTGTAGAGCTTCGCAATGCCAAGTTCTTCCCTTAATTTTTTTTATTTTTTTTTGTCTCTGTTATCAACTTAGATCTAACTAGCTAATCGTCTGTACATGTGATAAATATTCACAGCTATTTTTGTAATCCATGTTGTTTTGAAGTGTGACTGAACTTTTATATCAAAATTTTGCAAAATAATTATATTTAATAATTTAACCAATGAAGTTAGCTAACATACATCATCCCAAATTCAATAAATTAACAAAATATAAAAAGTGTGTGGCTTTTTTTACTGCATTTTTTTTTATTATTCATTCTTAATAGTGAAATTTTTGAAACATTTTAATTTTGTCCTTAAACTCTTTTTATTTTTTTTTGCACAATTAAACATGTAGCTCAAATTGGAGCAGGTTTTTTTTTTTTATGAGGGTTGAATTGAAAGAAAGAGGGATTAAGTGAAAAACACGGCTAATATAGGTGGCGGCTCTGCAATTTATTTAAAAAATTTATCTTAGTTCTTTTTCAGTGGTGATGAGAAGGGGGTCCCTAGATTCCATCCGAGAGGGAGAATGTTATCGTTAACGACGATTTTCGTAACTAGAATGGTTGATTTTTACGTCAAATGATTTCGTATGATGAAGGGAGTTAAGATTAAATTGATTGTGGATTTTGGGGCGGTTTTTTAAGGTCATGAGTTGGTTAAACAAGATTTTAATGGTATTTCGTAAGTGTTTTGGATCAAAAATGGGTTCAACATAGTTTTTTTTTGTTAGAAAAACAAGAGCATTGTTTTTTCGATCATCACGATGGTCAGATTCAGGGCAATTATAAATGAAGCGTTATCTATTTTGTTTTTTAAATAATGGCTACCCTGTTAACTTTAGAAAAAAAAAATGTCTAGGTGCATGGGTCTAGGCTTGCAAGCCCGCGTGCATGGGCCAGCCTTTGTAGGCCAAGTACTAGGCTAGGCTTACCAAGCCCACAACACCTAGCCTCATTCTTTTTTTTAATTAATATTTTGTATATTTGTTTTAAAAAATAATTTCTGCATTTATGTTTTGATTAATACCCCTGATTTGTTTGGCTTATTTAGCCTTTTTGAAATAGCAATTATTTTTTTAATTATATTGAGTGTATTTAACTTTTTTATGAGGTTGGTGTGATTCATTTATATTTTTTTTATATTTTATATAAATTAAGTTTATTTTTAAAAATAAATAACATTTATTTTTTTACAATATTTTTAATTTGTACAGCCCTGCATAGAATTTTATTTATTTATTTTATTCAATAAATTTTATATGCATGCCAATTTCTATTACAAATTGATTTTTATAAATGTATTCATTAAACACAACTGAGTAAATAATCTTCATTGCAACATTAAATATCTTTATTTACATTTGTCACTTAATTTTTCCAATTACATTTTTATTTATTGTTGATAGATTTTTTTAATTTATTTACAAAATAGTTTGTAATTAATGTATTTAGTTGCGTTCATAAGTTTTTTTATTTGCATTTACTATTTTTTATATAAAACAACGCGTTGAAAAATTCTACATGTTCAAACTTTTTTTTATCAAGTGTTGATATTTTCAATTTGATCCTTATTCTTTTGATTTCTTATTATTTATGTTGACCATTTTATAAAAAATTTATTGTTTTTAATTTCACTGTTCAATCCAAGTTGATTGTGTGTTGGTTTTTTTTTTGTTTTTATTCTTTTGATTTTTTTTCTTTTATTAATGTTTTTATTCTTTTCAATTAAACTTTGAAATTGAAAATTTATTTTTGCCCTTTGATTTATTTTTTCTTTCAATTTTAACTCTCATTCTTTTAATTAATTTTTTTTAAAAAAATTTAAGTCATCCTTAACCGTTTCATTTCTTATGGATTACGCTTTATAATTATTTTATATATAGTGCTTCTGGCATGATAACTCAAGTCATGAATTTAAAAAGTTACAAGGATTGATATCTTTTTTTCTTTTTATTTTCTTTTTTGATATCGTTGTTACACATTGTTTTTTTTAAAAAATTTTATGGTTATTTTTAATTTTTTTTCTACTGAATTATCTCAACTTCATAACCTAGAAAGTAGATTTGTTAAGTTAATCTGGACTCACTCGTCCCTTAATTTCTAGATTAAATATCTATCATGGTGGCTCCCGTCAGTTTTTTTATCTTATTTTATTATTTTATGTTTAATTTACCAAGTATTTTTGTATTTTGTTCTCATGTTATCATAATGACTTTTATACACACACACTCACTCGAGTAATGTGTACTGCAACGTAACGCAAGCACACGTCTACTAATCAAGAAAGCATGTCAAAATTTTGATTTGAAATGATCATTCTTGTAATGAAAAACCCTATGTTTTAAACTCTTGAATGCTAATGTAGAAGTGGTCCAAAAGAAGACACATGGAGAAATATATATATTATATACATGCAGGCATGTACCCATGTATCCACAGTGAAAAGGCACCAAAAAAAAGGAATAGGGAGCAAATCCAAATGAGATACTACCGCATGATACTAGAAATCTCGAATCTCACACTCTTGCTCTCACTAGGCCAACACAAATTCGGCTCTAGGCATTAGGTCTGATTATCAAGAAATGACCCTTTTTACTCGTGTTTATCAAGTAGTTAGTTTTATAATAAGATGTTATCTTCTGGGATCGCATCTTTATCTTCTCTCTACCTTTGTACAATATTCAAGGGCGGCAATAGAGCATGTGATCATAAAATATAAAAAGTTGTTTTGAGCAGTTTCTGTGAAAACGGGATGCCTCTTCTCTTGTAACTTGTGTTCTGTCTTTGATCGCAAGAAATTCTGCTTATTTTTGTTTTCCTTCATAGAGAGGGCACATAATGAAGCATAGATGTCGGATTCATTTCGATGATTGATTAAAAAAATCTGATTATCGAGCTTACTTGCAAGTCAATTATTTTTATGAAAACAATGCTATTTTAATAGAATATACAGTTAAAAAAATTGATATTGTAGAATCTATGTCATGAAGATGTTTGATATTGAAGGGATGATGGAGTTTGATAATGTGGCATGCATCACAGCATACGTGAATGAACTACAATAATTGTACATAGTGGACTTGCAGAGAGTGAGTGAGCTTCGAAAACGAGTTATGCTGAGCTCCAAACGTTCAACACAAGAAAGGGTCAAATGTACGAACGATGCCAGAAACGAGAATATAAGGTTGTAGCAGTGGAGGAAGAATCTGTAAAGGCACATGAACAAGCACTATCAAAATGGGAATGAGAACAAACTCTGCGTGGAAATATTGTGAGATCCAGCTAATAGCCTCGAGAGAGTCTTGACAAATGGACTGACAAAAGGGATTGTGTCGAATCTTAGGTGGTAGATTGATCTGGGCCTGTTATGCTATCTATTGCAGGCTACCAGTACCATATGGCCAAGCCTCAGGATAAGATGGGCCCACTTCAAGAGTAGAGCCCATGTAACCCACATCAAAATAGACAAGGGGAGAGATAATGGTGTGGAGGGTCGAGAGGGAGTTTCCAATGTTTAACACAAGCTTTGCTTTGGAGGCACAGAATGACAACTCATCTGGAAATGGGTCCACAAGCTCCATTGGTAGGCTAGGGTAGGAGTTTGGACCGAAGCACAGAAGGCAAGAGAAAGGGCACTGAGGCACTCGGGCCCTGGCTAAATGATAGAAGGGAACTATAGAGTGAGACAAAAGGGAATTTAATGAGAATATGAAAAGGCAGAGAGACTTTGGAGAAGAAAACAAATGGATAGAAGGTAGAAATCCAGGAGGCAATCAGCAGAACCACCTTCTTCCCACATTGTCTTGTATTACAGACAAAGCACTTGGGAGGATAAAAAAAAGATGGGATTGAGTTGTAGGATCATTGGAGACCTCCATTGCCCACTTTTTCTAGCACGGTCAGCTGAACTTTTTAGAAATTTTGAATTTTTATTGTTTTAAATTATTTTTTTAGTGTTCTTAAAAGGTTTTAATATACTAATATCAAAATTAATTTTTAAAAAATAAAAAATATATTATTTTAATATATTATCAAGCGAAATACACTTTAAAAAGTAATTTTTATCACCATTTTAAATACCACCTTAACGTGTAGATACCAATAACTTAGATGTTAGGGTTGGGATTGATTCTTAATTCCAAATATCATCAATATAAATAAAAACTTTTCAAATACATGTAACAACCTTCAATGATCACAGTCTATAAAGTTATTAATAGTTAAGAAGGTTATTTCTTTCTAAAAAATTTATGGGTTAAATTCTTTTGAATGTATCTATAATGAATGTATTTTTAAAATTATTTAAAAAAAATAGTTTTGATTGACGTACAAACTAGTCCGAAAATACATTATAATTAAAATTAAAAAAAATTATTTTAGTAAAGTAAGATATGCGATCGAAATTGATAATTTTTATAATACAATGAACCAAATTACAAGATGAATAGTAATGTATAATTAAGAACCGAAAGCTGAATTTTGAAACACAAAAAGATATTTGATGAATACAAAAATAAAAACATGGAATAATTGATTTCTCTTTTAAATCTCAAAATTAAATCAGAATCTTTATTCAAATAAAAAAAAATCTCATCTAAGAATCAAACCAGCTAGCTAGTTGAAACAGTTTGGAACATAATTATTGAGTACTTTATTGAGCAGTTAATTGCAATCTTTGTTTGTTAGAGCTTGGTCTAGTTACTGGCCAGTGTCCATTAACCCAGTAGCCCTTGCCATAGCTAGCTGACTCTTCTTCCTTCATAGGGTAAAAATAGTATTACACTACCAAAAAAAAAAAGTAGAACACAATGTGGACAAAGGAATTCATCAAGAAGTGCCAAGGCGCGCGCACACAGCACACATTTGGTATAACAATACAGCTGCTGCTACAACAATAGCAACAGTATGATAGTGATAGGACCATAGAGATGGAGAGAGGCTCTCTGCCCACTGCAACCTTCACTTTTCCCTCTCTCTCTCTCTCTCTCTCTCTTATAGCAGAGGATGGAATTTGAGCATCCCAATATGATGCAAAAGAGAGCACATGGCTGTGGATACTGCATCTGAACCTGTAGCGGCTTCTTTGAAAGACCCAAAAGATTTGCTTTTTTTTGTTTTTTGTTTTTCCTCCAGTCATTCATTCTTTTACATCTTACTTCGAAAGTTTCCCTTTTTAAGTTTGTTGTCATTCTCTTTTCCCACTCTTCTAAACACTTTTCCAAGTTTTCTTGTTTCTTCTCTCTTTATAAAGCCAAGAGATACTTGCTAGCCAACTTCCTAGTTCCTTTTGTTTCCCCTTCAAGATTTTCGGTTATTGGGTTATTGGTTTTCTTTCTGATAATTGAAGTTGAGAATTGAGACTCTCTGCTTGTTGGTTGACATGGGCTTGATTGGAAGCCTTGGATGTGTGAATAGATACAGCAAGAAGCAATGCATGACCCTTTTCTGGAGGCTCAGGGCAGCAGTGAGGAAGGCTGTGAAAAGGAATGGTGGGAAGAAGCAATTCAAGTTCCAGTATGATCCTTCAAGTTATGCTCTCAATTTTGATGATGGCTGTTGCAATTTGGGTGCAAGTGGATATGCAGTCAAACATGGTAATAACACCATTCAGGATAGCAAAGAAATGCTGTGGGTTTACGTTCTGTGGGTAGAACCTTGAAGAGTGGTACTTGGGGGCAGGGTGGTGTTGGTTTATTTTATTTATTTCAGTTTGTTCTCTAGATTTCATTTAATCAGCGGCTTTCAAGAAGTTGTGTAGAAAAGCAGCAGTTTCTTAGCTTTCCTTAAAATATATATTTTAATCTTATTTCAGTTTGGTATTTTCTCTGATCTCTGCCTCTCCCCTTTTGTTCGTTTGCTTTAAATTTTTTGTCTTCGCTGTCTGGTCTTCAGCAGTTGGGCTGCTGAATAGCAGAAAGCATCATTCCAGTAGATGCCCTGCTAGTCATTTATCCCGGAGAACAAGCCAGGCAAGGGGTAATGCGTCATGGCCTTGAATTTATTGTGTAAGATAGTGGGGGGGTTGGGAATGGATTGATTTGCTTATATAAGGAGGCCATAAAGTGAAAACGTCCCTCAATGAAAGCGCGGATTTCTGCCTAGCCGTAGGTGTTTGTGAAGAGGACAACATTTTCAAAGTTTGGTCATAGCCTTGAAATTACTTATGCCATTATGATTTTGGATATGATGCCATAATCCACAACTTTAAGGAAGGCAAATCGTGTAAACATATCTACTGTGCAAGGATTTAGAAAGAGGAGAATGAACAACGAACAAATTGTAAAACAGTAGCATCCAACAGATCACTGACTGCCTAAAGTCATTGTAATAGAAGCACGGACATTTTGTCCTTCCATCATCCAGTTTCTGCATGTGCAATCTTGACCAAGCGAAATCTTCCACGAGAACTTGCGAGCAGCTCAAACTGCAGGGTCTTCGAGCATGGCAGTAGATAAATTCTTTATTCGAGGATATGCAGCTTTCTCATCAAGTTGGTTCTGAGCCCATAGCAACATTTTTAACAAGCTTGGAAGCTTTGGATCTGTGATTATGTCAATTCATTAAAAAAAAAACAGAACAGCATAATTAATTCTTCTTATAATAAAGATAGTGCAAGATAATCAACTCAAGTACACAAGCACAGTAAAGCAAACAGAGAAAGGAGAGGACAAAGAACAGTATCCAAAATATGAGCTTGCATCTCATCGCTTAGTCATTATCTCGTTAAGAATTCAGCAAATGTTGTAGAAGAAAATAAACGTGTCTAACTCACAGCAAATGATGTGACCTAAAGGAATAAAATTTGCAGATGCCCTTTAGATGCAAGCTCTTGCCCTTCCCAATATTCCGTGTAATCCACTCCAAAGGAAAGAACAAAATAGCCACATTTTACGTGAGAACCAATGATGTACAAGGCTTTTAGTGCTACTGAGAAGATCAAGCACAATTTATGTGGGTCCTTAAATCAGCAATGTCCAAATGGTATACCCAAAAATAAAAGGTTCTTTCTGACATAAAGGATGTTGTTACAGTGACTGAAGCCCATTTTACACCATTATCTAATTGACATGCCTGGGAGGTGAGCATCTCTTTACACAACATAAAGAGTGGAAGCTTGTGTATGATGTTTGTGATGAATGGTAGTGGGTGTCCAGAAGACGTCAAGAATAATAATTGATTGGGTTACCATGACATAGCTGGTAGCATGGCAATGAAAATGTACAATACAAAGGTGCTTGATTTCTTCTTCTCTTTTTTTTTTCTTTTGGGACATAAGAACCAAATAAAAACAAAGAGAAGCAGACATCACCCAAGCACACAGGAACATTTATTTCTATTAACACAAACACGCGGACATATAAAAAAAATAAAAAAAGAAAAGAAAAGAAATAGACATCCGCAAACCTTTTTCATGACTCTGGCTTGTAAGGATAGCTGCATTCACCTCACTTGCTGTCTTAAGGCGTTGTGAAATATCCAAAAGATCTCCAACAGGGCAGTTAGAAACATCTTCAAAAGCCAGCAGCGCAATAGTCCTCTCCAGTTCTTCTAAAAAGCTATGCTGCAGAAATTTTCAACTTTCTCAGGTCATTTATTATCATGAAAGTGGTCATGTGAATGTGTCCCACTAAGACAGTATTTATCTTCAAGGTGAATATCATTATTAGTTTCAATAATTATGCAACCAGTTTAATCATTGAAGTTCAACCAAATTGAGAAGAAAAACAAAGCCAGAAGGAACTGCAGATGATATCAAATGCTATGCAAGTAAACATGACAAAATTATGAGGAACTCAGAATTACATCTTCTTCTCCCCTTGGAGCAAGTTCCTCCTGAGCAAACTGCAAAGCCTCATTTACTTTGCCATTGCGAATCAGTTCTATCAATCTCTGTTGCTGGAGATGGAAAAACAGTTGCGGATTTGTATCCAGTATCTGCAAGCAAAATTTTCACATGAGGAAAATCTAGATAGAAAAAAGGCCATAATCTATATGGTTGTGTCATACATGCATGCATGTATATACATATATGTGCGTGTATGTTTCTGCATAGAACAAGCAATGATGACTTAAAGAACAGCCCTCTATGTTTCTGCATAGAACAAGCAATGATGACTTAAAGAACAGCCCTCTATGAAAGAATTTATGTTTCTGAAATTCCACAACCGCCATTAAAGATGAGGTTTCCATATTCTAGCTTTCTTAATCACTTTCCTGTGATTTTCAGTAGTACACACTAAACAGGCAATATGACAATGTCATGTATAAGAACATCACATGACTTTCTCATGGCTAGACTAAAATGGGTTGCATGATAAGGCATGCAAAATGATAATATATAATCCTGCAGTTTATTCATTTGCTTCCTTGAAACATTCATTGCTTATAAGCATTCAGCCCATAAGAATATCATTGACATAACAGCTGTATAGTTTAAGCCATATTTCATTCAAAACTATAAAATCAGTAGGACATGGGAGTTAAACTATGACCTGTTACTAAGACCAAAGCATTAATTTTGCCACGATGATGAAATAATTAAATGGTCATAGAAAGTTGAAGGTCTCCTACAGCTCAGTGCAATTGTATGGCCGTTGGCAAAGTTAAAGATGCTACAACCAACATAATCATAGATGACTGCCTAACATGCTTCTTGAACCTATTGGAAAAGAGAGAGTTTCAGATAACACATCCATGAATATGATAAGAAACTCCCGAAGTCCCTAAACAATGAAAAGCTAAAATTTCAAGAAAAAAAATTAATCAAACAACCAATATAATCACATGGTCCTAACAAACTATGATAGGGATAATAATATGTGAATAAATGACCCACAAGTCACCTTCACAAAGATTGTAGCAACATAGTAAAGCATCGCACCTCAGGATTTAAATCATTCACTTTCTCAATCGCATCCTCAACATTTCCACACTGCACAGCCTTCTTAGCAGCCATTCGATCTGTAATAGTTGCAAGATCTATATCTGCTATTTCTCAATAAGAAAAAAAAAAAAAACTACATATCATGCCACCAAAGCACAAAAACCAAACATAAGAGACTGTTTGGGAACGCGGTTTCAACCGCGCTCCCTCAAATTTCAATTTTTTTTTTTTTTTGCTAAAAATTATTATTTTTTATGTTTTCTAATCGTTTTAATGTGCTGATCTCAAAAATAATTTTTAAAAAATGAAAAAATTTCATTTTGATGCATTTCTAAGCGAAAAGCACTTTGAACCACAACCGCTACCACAATCCCAAGCATGCCCTTATACCATAGTAAGAATAACGTTGATACACACACACACACAGATGAAAAAGGATACGTTCAGCTCCAGATTCCATCTGAAATTTCTCAGCAGCGTCCACGTAACCTTCCGTAACAAGAAAGTTCATCACCAATTTATTCATGTCTTCTTTCCTAATTTTTACATCATTAAGCTTTCTTTCCCACTCTTCTCTTGTAATCACCTTTTTTGACATAGCCTGTGCACAACAAACATAAACATAAGCACATTACCCATTCAACACCTATCTAAATATTCCAGTTTCAATAAATTTGTTCTACTCTGTATTTCTACACTAAATCTCACACAATTCAGCGCCATAAATGCAAGAGTTCACACATTTCATTTCCTATTTTTGCAAACTAAAAAAACAACCAAACCATTGGCACATATTTTCTCATTTGGATCTAATGTAACAAAACCCTAACTCAAACTACTTATCATAGTTATTAGGCAAGTCACAATCAAATTCTCTTTTTCTTAGAATTCAAAATGCCCTCTTTTAGCATGGATATTTACTACGTAACCAACTAGAGACAGCACCACACAATAAAACACAATCAAGATCAAAATGCAGCATTAATCCAGTCAGTATTACCTTATAGTTAACAAAAGAAAAAACCCTACATAATCATTTTTAATTGTCTTCAATAGATGCATGAGATTAAACACTTCAATAACATCAAAACAATCATGATTAACAATACCCTAATTCAAAGAAATTATTACAGTCATTTGGCTAGTCTACGTCAAAGTCACACCCCCTTTCTTTAAATTGAAAACTTTGGCCTATTTTATCTATCAGGATTTTCTTTTAACAATCAAGAAAAGACCACAGTTTTTAGTAAAACGCAATCATATCCAAACCCACCATTAAAATCTAATCTAAAACCCTAAACAACAATCTTTCATTTCCTACAAAAAACACCTCAGCATCAATCATAACTAATCACTATAAGTAAAGATTAACAAGAAATGAAAAAAAGAAACCATAATCTGTTACCATTGCTTCAATTTCCGCAAGCTCACGAATTACAACCCAGAACAGTTACATCAGTGCACCAGCACCACCACCGTCCGTAATCCACTGGATTCCACTTCTCTCTGTAACCAAACAAACACCCAGATTAAAAACGCCTAAAAAGTCCTAAAACCTACACTGTTACACTCAAAAAGAATTCAACACTTGTATTTACTCACCAGAAAGCCAAAAGCCCTAACTGTATTGAAACTAAGATTTCAAGAGTGTATTGGGTTTCGATTTTCCGGGAAAATATTCACTTTCTGGGAAGTATTTTGCGCGAGAGAGAAACCTTTGAGAAGGAGATTTGTTGCTTTTTTTTTTGTTTTGCTTTGCTCTGCCTTGGAAGAGAGTTTATTCTGTTTACTGATTTTGATAGCGTTTTTTTTAAAATGTTTTTAAGATTTTTTTAATATATTAATATTAAAATAAATTTTAAAAAATAAAAATATTATTTTAATATATTTTTAGCAAATTCTTCCATTATAATACCAAATGTCTGTGTCGTTGATGGATCTGAGGTGAAAACATGTATGGGCTTTCAGCCCAATAAATTCACCAAAAAGAAGGTTCGATTGTATATTTGATATTTGGGCCTGCGATTTAATGGTTTGGATTTAATTAAAGAACAATCAAAATAATAAATCTAGGTTCATCTAGTAATCCAATAACTCAAGCCCTTTCTTGAATGGACCTCGAACTAGATACAAAAATTATGACATTATAGAAAAAACTAAGTTGTGTGGTGGATTCACTAGACAAAACATTGTATTTCTTCTCACATTTCACTTTGGATTCATGGTGTTCATTTTTATTTTTTTCATTTTGATAATCAAACTTTTTTTTTGGCAATTTCACCATCCTTTGTCTAAATTGAAGGTTAGTTGCTTCACATTTATCAATGAAGGTCAAGATTGAAAGAAAAAGAACTAAAATAAAAAAAAACAAATAAAATAAATGGTAGATTCGAAATTGGTTAAAAAATATTTGCTTTGGTCCTCCAACTTCTCAAATAATAAACTTTTAATTTCTGAATATTTTAAAAATTATATTTTTGTTCAAAAATTTATTTTCCTTAATTTTTAGTTTCTGATTTGAGAAATGAGAGAGTGGTTGGATTTTGATAGTAGAAAAAAAAAGTCTCAACTGATACTGATTTTGATCATTACAAAGGACAATTCTCGTATCAATAGATTCTATTCAATGAGAAGAGTTTAACCTATATATTATGTGTTTTTAACTTTGCATGAGATAATAGATATGGGCTTATGGAGTTTTTTTTGTTTCAAGTTAATTTTTGATTTTTTGGTTAATTTTTGGTTGTATGGGGCCATAAGTAAGTTTGTCAAGGTGAATGGAGAGTTTTTCTAAATGTTTTGAGTCAAAACAAGTTCCAAATCAAGTTTTTTAGCAAAAAAAACCCCCTTGGCCTAGATTTATAGCGACCTTCCAGGCACCTCAAACCAAGTAGCAAGCGACGCGTCACATTCTATGTTTCTTTTTGTTTTTTTTTTAAGAAATGGATTATAGATCTTCTATCTTTTTAAGATTAAAAAATAACTAAACTCAACACAAGCACATGAGCTTGGGTTTTTTTCAAGTCCTAAAGTGTTGAGCCACCCATGTCAGGCCCACGTGTTTAAGCCTTTTTTGTTTTGGATTTATTGGTTTTTTTTTTGTTTTTTTCCTTCTAATTTAATTATTCATTGTTGGATTTTTATTAAATTTTGCATTGGCTTTTTTTTTTTTGTTTTAACAATTTTTTTTAATAAAATATGATTTAATTTCTACTTGGTTTACAAATATGCTTTAAAAAAGAATTTTTTGATCTTAGGAGGCATTATTTATATGCAGCTCTACTTAATTTTTTCTCTTTAATTTTATTAAATCACCTTTCTACAAGTTTATTTTATTTTATTTGATTAAATAGAGCATTAGTTTCAATAAAAAAATATTATTAAATACAATCGA
>Ga0325414_1003687_pt1 | contig 15992 bp, 15 predicted proteins | sample PopdelMetagenome_8_FD_206183 | JGI IMG/M metagenome (GOLD analysis project Ga0325414, IMG submission 206183) | Populus deltoides microbial communities from Bellville, Georgia, United States - Leaf-PdKOR-R3 | ecosystem: Host-associated > Plants > Phyllosphere > Phylloplane/Leaf | place: USA...
GTGGGCATTCCCGTTACAAACCCAGAACTGGAAGAGTAAAGACTCTCGTGGCATATAAAAAACTTAGATACTTCCCAATCACACCTAGACTGCAGAGGTTATTCATGTCACCAAGGACTGCTGAGCATATGACATGGCACCAATCACATCATGCGGTTGATGGAGTGATGGTGCATCCTTCTGACGATGAAGCCTGGAAACACTTTAACAGTCTGCATCCTAACTTTTCAGCTGAATCAAGGAACGTGCATCTTGAGTTGTGTACAGACGGATTCAACTCATTCGGGTCATTTGCTGCTCCATATTCTTGTTGGCCGGTCATACTGACGGTTTATAACTTGCCACCGGGGATGTGTATGAGGCCGGAGTTCATGTTTCTATCTATGGTCATACCAGGTCCGAGCAGTCCGGGTCGGAATATAGATGTTTGTCTTCGTCTGTTGATTGATGAGTTGACGCAATTGTAGTCCTCTAGAGCTTTGACTTATGACATCTTGAAAAAACATAATTTTGTTATGAGAGCAGCTTTGATGTGGACTATCAATGATTTCCCAGCTTATAGAATGGTTTCTGGTTGGAGCACGCATGGAAACCTAGCATGTCCATATTGTATGGAGAACAACAAGGCATTCACGCTAACAAACAGGGGTAAAGCTTCTTTTTTTGACTGTCACCGTCGTTTCTTACCGCCGAATCACAGGTACAAAAAGAACAGGAAGGATTTCTTTGTTGGCAGAGTTGAAAAGGATGTTACACCCCCGCATCTTTCCGGTGAAGAATTGCTTGATGTTGTTTTAGAGTATGGTGACATTATGTTTGGTCTCCAATCAGGTAAGCAAAAGTTTCCTGGTGTTGGTTTGACCCATAACTGGGTGAAGCGAAGTATATTTTGGGAGCTTCCTTATTGGAAGACCAATCTTCTCCGTCATAGCCTTGACATCATGCACATTGAAAAGAACGTGTTTGAGAACATTTTCAACGCCGTTATGGATGTGAAGAGGAAGACAAAGGACAACATCAAGGCTAGATTGGATGTGGCGTTGTTCTGTAACCATAAAAATATGGAGTTGGTTTGTGATGGGTCACGGGTCGCAAAACCAAGAGCAAGCTTCGTGTTAGAGAAAAACGCACAACTACTAGTCTACAAATGGCTTAAGAGTCTGCGTTTTTTCGATGGACATGCCTCGAACATATCAAGGCTGGTTAATACCGAGGAATAAAGATTATATGGAATGAAGAGTCATGACTGCCATGTGTTTATGTAAACACTCATTCCATTAGCTTTTCGTGATTTGTTGCTAAAGGGGATATGGGATGCACTAACGGAGATCAGTCATTTTTTCAGAGATATATGCTCCAGCAAGTTGAATGTTGATCACATTGAAAGGCTTGAAACGAATATCATGGAGACAATATGCAAACTTGAGATGATATATGCTCCATCATTTTTTGACTCAATGGAGCATCTACCCGTACATTTACTGTTTAAGGTAAAAGTTGGAGGACCGGTCCAGTACAGATGGATGTATCCATTCGAGAGGTTAGATATTACAGTTGCTATGTAATTCATAATTAAATGTTTTTTTTATTTTTTTATTTATAATTTTTGATTAATTCTATATATATATATATATATATATATGCAGGTACTTGTTCAATCTTAAAAAAAGGGTTAAGAACAAGGCGCATGTTGAGGCGTCAATATGTGAGGCCTATATTGTTAAGGAGATCTCAACATTTATCTCATACTATTTCGAATCTCATTTGAGAACAAGGATTAACCGTGTTCCACGGCATGATGATGGTGGTGAAGTGCCTTCAAGTGGGAACTTGTCAATATTCTCTAATCCTGGACGACCCACACCTAAAAATGCCATGAGGGGAAGATATTTGTCTGAAATAGAGTTCAGACAAGCACACAATTATATCCTATTTAACTGTAATGAGCTGAGACCTTTTATTAAGTAAGTAGATGTTCGACATAAACTTTGTCAAGAGTGTACTATTTATGTTTTATGATACCATAAACTCATATAATTTGAAACAACCTTACAGGCAACTTCGACGATACTTACTATCCAATAACTCACAGCTGACCGAATCCCAGATCTTTCAATTACAAGATGAACAATTTGCCACATGGTTTAAAACACATGTAAGTCCTATCACAAACTCATAATCTCTTGCAATGTTATTCATTGTACGTAAATATATATTACATAATATCTGTTTATTGATTATTGTTGTATTTAATATATAAGGTTTATCAAATGGGGATTAGTGCTACTATTTCACTGTCTTTACTAAGCCTGGGCCCTGAAAGAAAAGTCAAATGCTATAATGGGTATTTTGTCAATGGATATATCTTTCATACTGAAGAATATGGGCATGGAAGAAAGACATACAACAGCGGTGTTTGTATTAAGGGATCGACTTCTAGTGAGTTTGAAGTTGACTACTACGGTAGGTTGGAAGAGGTCATGGAACCGCAATATCATAGCGAGTAGAATAGAGTGTTTTTATTCAAATGCTATTGGTGTGACACAACTGACAGAGGAATCAGAGTAGATCCTCACTATGGTCTCGTTGAAATCAACTCAAAAGCTAGACACCGTAACGTAAACAACGTCTTTGTTTTCACAAAGCAATGCCAACAAGTTTATTACACATACACCCCTTCCTTTAGAAGGGACCGATTAAGAGTTGATTGGTTATCCGTTTTAAAAACAAAACCCAGGGGTCGTGTCGAGGTTGTTCAGGATGAGAACAAAGACACAAGTGTGATAGATGAAGTCTTTCAAGCTAGTGAGTTGGTTAAACCATACCGAGTTGCTCCTTCGATTGACTTAAAAGAAAATTCAAATTTCATGTTTTCGACGATAGTCTTGTTGATGTTGACATAGAGGAGTTGAATGTTGTTTTGAGCTCTGCTAGTGCAGTACAGAATGTTGATGAAGAAGATGATAACCACATTGAAGAGCGCGATGAAGTGGATGATAACAATTCAATTGAGGACGAAGATGAAAATTCTGACTAAACATGTTGTTAAACCTTATTTTTATAACGTAATATTTTGGAACATGAAATATTTTTTTTTTAATTGTCAGCTCCTGTTATTGTGTTGTGTGTGATCTAAGTGTGCAGGAGGATAGAAGAAAATTCATGTAGAAGCCGCATAAATATTGACTATTTTATCGACGGAATAGTGCCATCGGTATTTCACAGAGAGTTGGAAAAAAATTACGAGCTTGTGCCACAATTTCCGACGGAATCACCGACGGAAATCATACATCTCGCAGTTCACGCCTGTCAGAGGCACTATTACCGACATAATTGTCGGCGGCACAATTTCCGACGGCAATTTCCAATGGAATTACCGACGGATAAAAACAAAAGGTGGCATTTTTGAAATTTTTGGTGCGCATTTCAATTTATTTCTCGTCGGAATTACAGACGAAAATTAATGCCACCGACAACAATTAATGTTCCGTCGGTAATTCCGACGGAAATATTGGCATATAAAACCCCCCACCTCCCCCCCCCCCCATTTGGTTCATTTTTTCTCTTGGCTCTCATCTCTATTTCTTCTCCTCTCCATTTTTAGTTTAAGTTTTGGAAGAGATTTGATTGTTTTGGTGGTAGTTTTCAACTTATTAAAAGGTATGTAATGATTTTTCTTTATCTTTGTATTTTTTTTATTTTAATTATCATTATTTTTTTGGTGTTCTTCGTTTTGTGTATTTTTATAGATAAAATCTAAAAATCAACACTATTAAGGTAAGCATTTTTTAATCCAAAATTTATTTTGAATTAATGTATTGTTTTTTTAGTTTTGTGTATTGTTTGTTTTGTATTTAGGATGTTTTGTTTAGTGTTATTGAAATATAGAATTAAATTTAATTAGTTTATATTAATTTTAGGATATTATTGTTTGTATTGGAATAATTGTTATTGTTGAATTTATGTTATAAATGTGAATTGAAATATAGAATTAAATTTAATTAGTTTATATTAATTTTAGGATATGATTGTTTGTATTGGAATAATTGTTATTGTTGAATTTATGTTATAAATGTGAATTGATATATAGAATTAAATTTAATTAGTTTATATTAATTTTAGGATATTATTGTTTGTATTGGAGTAATTGTTATTGTTGAATTTATGTTATAAATGTGAATTGAAATATAGAATTAAATTTAATTAGTTTATATTAATTTTAGGATATTATTGTTTGTATTGGAATAATTGTTATTGTTGAATTGGTATGGATATTAGGTTGTATATATGATGTTGATGGAGATTATATGGATTGTGGTTATTGTAAAGATTGCAGGTTTGAAAACTGTAGGTAGTCTCCAATATAGGGGAGGTGCTGCTGAATTTTTATTAATGATTGAATTCCTAATGATATTAGGTTGTATATATGATGTTGATGGAGATTATATGGATTGTGGTTATTGTAAAGATTGCAGGTTTGAAAACTGTGGGTAGTCTCCAATATAGGGGAGGTGTTGCCGAATTTTTATTAATGATTGAATTCCTAATGATATTAGGTTGTATATATGATGTTGATGGAGATTATATGGATTGTGGTTATTGTAAATATTGCAGATTTGAAAACTGTGGGTAGTCTCTAGTATAAAGGAGGTGTTGCTGAATTTTTTTAAAATAATTAAAGTTAATTTATGTAATAATTCATATACATTTGTGTAGATGCGTCGAATAAAATCTACAGCACGTCGTCAGCGAGGAGGACATCTCCTTAGGTGTTGATCATGGCGATGCATCTGCGCCACCGTGTGATGCTTCCAATTCTACCGCGGTTTCACAGCGCAGAAGCGGCGTGCCTTCACAGCGGGGTCAATTCACCTGCAAGTAACAGGCACAATGGAAGGATGACCTCTCAATTCAATGTAAGTTTGTTTAGGTTTTAGTTTTTTTTTAATACTTATAACATAATTTATGAACAAATAATTAATTTTTTATTATTTAATTTTAGGTTCACAAACATGGAGGCTGCCAGAACAATTACATTGGTGATGAAATCGTCGATGGAGATTTCATTGTTTCAATGGAGTAAGGTCTCCAGACATCTTGAGTGGAGACCTAATATCGATGCTGGTTTCGACGATTTCAGGTAGGTGTTTATTTTTAATAAATAATTTTTGTAATTTTATATCTTGTACTATTTTTATTTTCAATGAATTATTTATACATACAGAATAAATTTGAGTGGGATAACGCGAACAACAATGTTGTCGAAGAGTATGGGAGAATCACGCGGCAACTAGGTAACATCAAAAATAATATTTATTTTTGATTTATAATTTTATGTTCTAAATTCTAATTAGTTACTATGGATGTAGGTTGCGTGATTTTTGGTATGACACTCAAAAAAAGGCGAAAAGATATGCGAGGGACAACGTTCTTAAAGGCTGGAATGAGGTGGCAATTTGGCGGGAATTTAAACCGCCATTCATCTCGGGAGATATATGGGCGGCATATATTGAGCACGTGACGTTTCAGCGGTTCTTACGGCGCTCACAATCCGGAGTCGTCAACCGGAACCGGAAAATTCATCGTTCGGTGACCACGCACATTGCCGGCTCCGTCCCGTTCAGCGCACATGCGAAGCGAATTGTAAGATTATTTTAAATGAAATATATCGTTAATTAATTTGTTGTAGCTTATAAATATATTTAACTTGCAATCTTTTTTTTTCCTTACAGGCTACGTCTCTTGGACGTGAGCCGAGTCCAATGGAGTTATTTGTAGAGATGCACGTGCGAAGTTAAGACCGCCGAAAGGGGGGGCAACAGTACGTGGACAACTGTGCTCAGCATTTTGTGGTATGTTCGATCAATCAAATTATTTCATAAGTTATTATTTTCTTGAATTGAATATGATGATTTTTTAAAAAAAAATTCAGGAGATCTATAATAGCCGGTTGAGAGAGAGATATGGGGACGATCTTTTGACCTAACCAGATTTCGATCCGGATTTGAGGATGGAGGTCGGATCGTCTAGTGGACCCGATAAAAATCAGGTCTACGGGCTCTCCAACACGACAGCCAAAAAATTACGGTCGGCCCGTAATGTCTCAACCGTTGGGAGCTCTCCATCAGTATCGAGCACCCAGTCAGAGGAGTTTTTAGCCTTGAAACAACAATATGAACGCCTCTCGACGGATTATGCTCACCTCCATCAAATGGTCATGGAGATTAGATCAAAGATGGGTGATGATCCATGTGCTGCTTCTTTTTTGACGTACGGTCCCGGTAACAACCAGCCTCCTCCTCCAGCTCCGCCGCTATTTTAATTAGTTTAATTTTGTTTTTTTAATTAAATTTGTAATGAATATTTCGATGAATATTATTTAACATTAATTTTACATTTTTAATGTCTAATGAAAATTTATTTGGTTTTAAGTTTTTTAACTATTAATAAATAATTTTTAAAAAAATATTTTCAATTTATACCAACGGATTTACAGAGAGAATGTGTCCGTCGGTTTTGTAGTATCGTTTACAATATTTACGGCCGTGCCACAATCACCGACGGAATTTCCGTCGGAATTACCGAGTCTTTTACCGACAAAATATCCGTCGGTAATTACCATTAAATTTTACAGACAGAAATATTCCGTCGATAACTTGGTGGCGGGAATTTATTTTTTTTGGCGCGCTAATCCGTCTGTATTTCTGTCGGCATTTCCATCGGTATTGTTTTTTTTATTACCGACAGAAATGGCGATGGAATTAGAATTACCGACGATCATGACTCCGACAGAGTAAATCCGTTGGAGATACCGTTGGTAATAATTTTACCGACGGTTTGTGTTCCTTATACCGACAGAATTAATCTGTTGGTAAAACTGTATAATGGCATAGTGATAATCACTAAATCTTCAATCCATCTTCCATTACTGCTCATAATCACTAAATCTTCAATATATAATGCAACAATAAGAGCATCATTCTCTCCTTTTTTTCTTCACATACAAAGTAGGCTAACTTATGCTTCTCTCAAGTCCATTTTGAAAGAAGTAATTCTCAATTTGGTTGTACCAAGTTCTCAAAGCTTGTTTCAACCCATTTAATGTCTTCCTCAGCAAACACACCTTATCTTCTTTTCCACTAATAACAAAATCTTATGGTTGCTCTACATAGACTTCTTCCTTCAACTCGCTATCTAAAAAGGTTGACTTTATATCAAGTTGGTATAAGAACTACCCCTTATAAGCTATAATTGAAGTAATTTCTCTAACAATATCAAAACAAGCTACCAATGAAAAAACTTCATTGAAATCAATTTCAGACAATTGAGAATAACAAATAGCTACCTTGAGAATAACCTTACCTTGTTCTGTTTATCCAAGCTATATGCCTTGTCAATTTATAATAAATCAGGTTGGCTTTTTATGGATAAAGATGGTAGCAACTCACTCCACGATGGAGGAATGAAGGCTTTCTTGGCACTATGTAGGCTTATAAGCAAAAACTAGATTATTTGGAATAGAGGTTTAATTGTTTAGAGTAAACCATAGCAGATCTAGCTCAGCTAATGGGTAACACAAACATGAATCATGAAGAAAAGAGAAACTTGCTTAGAGACTTACCTTGACGTAGCCAAATCCCAGACTTATTCCTGAAGCTTCACTTAGACAATCGGTTGTCCATGTGGAAGTTTTTGGTGGAGACGAATTTAATAGGGGTCATAGAGCCTTAGCATTCTAAGACAAACCACTGCAACAAACACATGATTTTGCATGAAGATAGAAATCTTGACATTCAATAGAGATCTGGACATAGAAGAATTCCTTGATTGGATCACTGAATATGATAGGGTTAAAGAGTACTTAAGTTTCTTAAGATAGAAAAAGATGAAACTGGTTGCATATAACTTGATAGGTGGAGCTTCTTCCTAGTGGAAACATTAGACAGATACACAGTTAAGAGAAGAGAGACAACCTATTACATCATAGATATATATATAAGGCAATTGTTGCACGAGAGATTCCTTCGTCATAACTATGAGCATTAGTTGTTTCAAAGATACTAGGATTATTCACAAGGTAATAGATTTGTTAGTGAGTACACCGTTGAATTTCAAAAACTGACAGAACGTAACAAGCTCTAAGAGATGGAGAATCAGTAGGTTGTAAGGTTTATGAGAGGGTTAAAACCAGCAATGCAATATAAGATTGGAGTACAAATGTTTTTTACGCTCTTTAAGGCGAGAAATACGGAGTTAAAGGTTGAGATGCTAATGAAATTGGTAACAATATTAGATTTGATAGGTATGATCTTTCTAGAAGGCAATATAATAAGACACGTAGATTTGATCTTACTGATAAGAGGAACACAGTATAACCATCAAGGCCAACTCTAGTAAGGCCAAATACTATTAGACTTGATAAGACTTTGAAAAAACAAGTTGAAATAAACAAACTGAATAACCTTTATGAGATGCTAATGATAGATAAAAAATTTATATATGAAGAACCAAGACACCATTCCAGTTATTATAGAAGACAGAAATTGGTCAATCTGATTGAATGACAATATAAGCTTGAACCCTCTAACGACGAGGGCAAGCTGAGTGAATCTGATAAGTGTGATAAGGAAAAATTGTATAAATATAATGATGATGATGAGAGATATACTATGTGGTTAGGAAGATGTTGCTAAAACCATAACTATATGGTTAGGAAGTATAAGGGTGAGATGTATTTTGATGCGGTAGATATAGGACCTGTTTAAGATTGTGGTAACGGTTGCGGTTCAAAGTGTTTTTCACCTAGAAATACATCAAGATGATATCTTTTCATTTCTAAAATATTATTTTTGATATCAGTGCATCAAAACAATCCAAAAATAATTAAAAAAATATTAATTTTAAGTAAAAAAAATTCAAAATTTTTAGAAACACGGGTTGTACCGTGTTTCCAAACGGTCCCATAGTTGCTTATAGTTTAATTTTTGGTAGGCCTTGGAAATATGATGTGGATGCTAAACACTTGGTTAGAGATAATTTGTAAAAGATTAGAAAGAATGATATGAATTATACTTTTATACCTTTGAATGGAGAATCCAACCCTAAAGCTTCTAAAGTAGAGGGAAAGGCTTTCATTACAATAATTAGTTCAGAACTTGAGATGCAAATAGAGGCACGAGAAACTAGGTAGATTCATGCAATGGTTATGAAGGCATTATAATGCAGACAGAAGTTAAAAACAACAATTAAATAAAGAGCACATAATATTTTAAATGGTCGAAACGAGCTGTAAGTGTGAGCTCTAAATTCACAAATTTACTCTCTCTAAAAATAATGATAATGAAGTTCGCTTCACTAGGAGGTTTATAAAACCTTAAATAAGCCAGAAACCCTATCATAACTAGAGAACAAAAACAAAAATCTATAATTACAAAGAAAAGAAGCATAAAATCTAAAATAAGCAAGAAATCTTAAAATAAAAAAGGAAAACACAAAAAATTGCATAACCAGGGGTCCTCAATGAGATTTTTTATATCTAAAGATTCATGGTTCGCGTAGCAACACAATGACTATTTTACAGAAAATAACCTCCAAAAACTCTTGTAAAAATTTGAGCTTGATTCAACAGTCGGATTAAAAGTTATAGCTCTTTTGAAACATTATTTTAGCCTAGCGCGACCAAACCTTCTCTTGGGCCTTAACCTATCCCACTAGTCCATAAATGTTTTTGTTAGCCATCCACATATTTTGTCTAGAGTAGATCCTCATCTAGTTATGGTAGACTCACACCTAAAGACTTAGACTCACTCATTATCATAGGCCCGACTACAACACATTAGTGGATGAATAAGAAAAAAAAGAAAAAAACAAACATTCTTGAAGCAATTAACATTTATATTCTTGGTTAATGAGGTTTGTAGTTTCCATGAGTTAGCTACTTTCTATCAACGATTCATTTGAAATTTTAGTAATATTGTGGCACTCATTACTGAATACATGAAGAAAGCAAATTTAATTAGGGAGAAGAGACAAAAAAGCAACTTTGTTTTGATCAAAGAAAAATTAAGTAATGCTCTAGTTTTGGCACTTCCAGATTTTGACAAACTGTTTAAGGTTGAATGTGATACTTATGGTGTCGGGACTGGTGGATATCTATCCCAAAAGAAGAGACTCGTGGTATTTTTTAATGAGAAGTTAAGTGATGTTAGGTTAAAGTGGTTCACACACGACAAAGAGTTTTATGTTGTTTTTTAAACTCTTAAAAAGTGGGAGAATTATTTGATTTGTAAGGAGTTAATTTGTATTATATTCTGACCATATGGCACTGGAATTTTTATATAATAATAGAAGAATAAGTAATGACATGTATGTAAATTGGGTCACTTACCTACAATGGTTTCCAATTAGAATTATGTGTCATAACTATCCTTTTCTTTTAAATAAAAATAAGAAAAAATGAAAAACAAATGTTGAAAAAAAAAATACAAGAAGACAAGTCACTTGGTTGGCAAGAATAGGTCAAAGAATAATATACATGCATAAATGAGAGATGGAGGGACCAAATTGGATCTTTGACTTTTTTTAGAAACTCAATTGCACCATTGAAGGATCTAAATGTGAAAAGCAGTGCAAATTCAAGGTTAACTTATAAAATTAGATGAATTTGCATAAAAATTAATTCTAAGGACTTAATTAGATTTTTAATAGGTTGATTTGATTTAATCATAGGTATAATTAAAGGTTTAATTAAGTTTATAAATTAATTTAAGCTGAAATCAAAAGAATTAATTAAGTGTAAAGATTTAATTAGACTTTTAATGGGTCAAATTAATTTTATTGATGACTTAATTCATGAAAAATAAGTTTGGAAGATTAATTTGGGATCAATTGAAAAGAATGGAATTTTGAAGGACTAGATTTAATTTTTACAAGCTTAATTGGATGAAATAAGGGGTTAAATTACAAGAAAATGAAAGTTCAAGGGACTAAAATTAATCAAAACAGTGTATGAATTTAAATATGTTTCCTCTTTGATCTTCATTTGTTTATTTGTTTTGGATTGTGTTTATGAGTTTGGGTCTTTGGTCCAAGAATCCTAGCCCGTATGGCTGGGTTGAGCCCATTTTTTAATAAAGCAATGTTTGGCATGATTAATTTTTATCAAATACAAAACACAATATGTAAACCCCAGGTGTTAATTTGGCATAAAATTGAAGGAAAAAAATGTGGCTAATCTTAAAAAAACAATTGAACCAGAACATAGATGCTGACAGACTAAGTATTAGAGTGGTTGGATTTATGATGATGAGAGCTTGTTTTGTGACAAAATATGGGGTATTGTGTGTTGTTTTCTACAAAATAAAAAGGAAGAAAAACAAGAAATGAGGGAAGGGGGCGTCATTTGTGAGGTTATAACTTAAACCTTACCGACGGATTCACTGATGAGTATTATCGACGGGTATATTTTCTCGGTAATTCTGTTTGTAATAATGACACATAATTTTTTTTTTCATTTCTTTATTTTCAAATCTACGTAATTCTCTCGGTATTTACCAACATAAATTTTCCATCGGTAAATACAAATGAAAATATTATGTTGGTAAATGTCATTGTAATTTACCAATAGGTTTTTTTTTCCATCAGCATTATTAATAATATTCATCTATTCCATCATCGTGTGAACCACTAAAGGAGAAGTCAACACTTGAAGAGGATATGACACAAATGGCAAACAACACTAGTTGATTCATGACTGAAATCAACATCAATCTCCAAAATCAAACGGCCTCAAGTTTAAGTTGGTCAACTAACCAACATGCTCACGGGTAGACAACAAGGCAACTTGCTAAGCACAATTGAAGTTAACCAAAAAGAGGAGTGCAAGGCCATAACCTTAAGAAGTGGAAAGGAAGTAGAATTGGTTATTGTTAGCAAAAATTCCAGCACAGAAAATCAAGAAGTACAATCGGCCAACCTTCCTCAAAGCATGGAGAAATCAGAAACTTTACTTGAGCCACCATAGGAGATGATACCAAGAGTTACAATTCCTCAGCGACTCAAAAAGAATAAACTAAATAAGCAATTTTCTATATTTCTTGATGTGTTTAAAAAATTGCATATTAACATTCCCTTTACAGATGCTCTTGATGAAATGTCAAGCTATGTGAAATTTTTGAAGGACATCTTGTCAAACAAGAGGAAATTATAGGAATATGAGACTTTTCTCTTATGAAAAAGTGTAGTGCAATTTCACAAAAGAAATTGCCTCTTAAACTTAAGATCCAGGGATTTTTACAACCTTGTTCCATTGGAAATGCTATATTTGAAAAAGCTTTATGTGATTTAGGTGCAAGTATTAATCATATACCGTTGTCTATATTCAAGAAGCTTGGTTTAGGTGAAGCAAGGTCAACCACAAGACATTACAATTAGCGGACCGTTCACTAAAGCACCCAAGAGGAATAATTAAAGATTGTTTGGTGAAAGTAGGAAAATTTATCTTCTCAACTTACTTCATAATTCTAGACATAGAGGAGGTTAGTAAAATTCTTATCCTGCTAAGCCAGGCATTCCTAGCCACTGGACAGGCATTGATAAATGTATAGAAAGGAAAGCTACAATTGAGGTTGAATGAATAGGAGGTAACTTTTAATATGTTTAGTGCCCTCAAGCATTCAGACACAAGTGAGAGTTGTTTTAGTATTCAAGCATTGGACTCCCTAGTCATTGACATGTTCAAGCAAAAAAATGAACCATTTGAGGCATGTATGGTTAATGATACAATGGTGGAAGAGGCTGAGATATCAGATTATGCATTTTGGTTGGACTCTTCTGAACCTAACCGAATGAGGTATTTTAAGGATTTGGGACAAGGACCTCAAACGCCAAATTCAACCATTAAGCAAACACCGGTTTTGGAACTCCAACCTCCTGAGCACCATAAGCCTCCACCTATCAAATTATCATCTCATCAGAACTCTCTAGTGAAGAAGAAGAAAAATTATTGAGGGTGCTAAGAAAACATAAGGTAGCTATTAGGTGGGTATTGGCTAACATCAGGGGTATTAGTCCCTTTTTTTGTGTGCACTGAATCCTACTAAAAGATAAAGGTAAGCCAATGGTGGAGCATCAAAGAAGACTCAACCCAACAATGAAAAAGGTAGTTCGAAAAGAGGTTCTAATGTGGTTAGATACTAGAGTAATTTATCTGATTTTTTATAGTCCATGGGTTAGTCGTATTCAGGTTATACCGAAGAAAGGAGGAATGATAATGGTGAGGGATGTAGATAATAAATTGATACCAACTAGAACTATGACTAGGTGAAGGATTTGTATGGATTACCGAAAGTTGAACAAAGCCACTCATAATGATCACTTTCCCTTATTATTTATTGATCAGACGTTGGATAGGCTGGTCGTGCATAGGTACTACTACTTCCTATATGTCTATTTAGGATACCATCAAATAGTCATAGCACTAGAGGTCTAAGAGAAGACCACATTCGCATGCCTTTATGGTACCTTTTCTTTCAGACAGATGCCTTTTGGGTTGTGCAATGCACCGACCACCTTTCAGAGGAGCATGATAGACATTTTTTCAGACATGGTTGAGCAAATTATTGATGTCTTCATGGATGAATTTTCTATATTTAGATCTTCAAATGATGACTGCTTTGCAAAGTTAGCCCTGGTTTTGGAACGATGTGAAGAAATTAATTTGGTAGTGAACTGGAAGAAGTGTCATTTAATGGTAAAGGAAGGTATAATGTTGGGGCATCAGGTTTTAACCAAGGGAATTGAGGTAGACAAAGCTATGATTGAGGTAATAGAGAAACTTCCACCTGCAAGGACAGTGAAGGGCATTAGGAGCTTTCTTGGACACACGGGGTTTTATAGATGATTCATCAAAGACTTCTCTAAAATCTCCAAACCTCTTTACAATCTGCTGATAAAGGAAAACCAATTTCATTTTGATAAAAAAAAAAAAAATATGAGAAAGCCTTTTTATTGCATAAAGAGAAATTAATGACTCTATCAGCACTGTGTAGATTAGGTTATTAAGAGGTGTATTCCAGAAGAGTAGATGATAAAAATATTAGGGCATTGCCATGCACTTGAATATAGAGGGCACTTTGGAGCCCAGTGCACAACCGTTAAGATTCTTCAGTCTGGATTTTATTGGCCTACTTTGTTTAAAAATGCTCATCATTTTATTATAGATTGTGATAGATGTCAACATACTAGGAACATATCTAGATAAAATGAAATGTTATTGTAGAATATTCTATAAGTTGAGTTATTTGATATTTAGGGCATTCACTTCATGAGACTCTTTCCTTCATCCTACAATAACAAGTACATTCTCCTAGCAATGGACTATGTATCAAGATGGATAGAGGTAATTGCAACTCTTACCAATGATGGTAAAATGATGTTTAATTTCCTGTGCAGGAATATTTATATCAGATTAAGTACGTACTACTAGGGCCATCATCAGTGATGAAGACACTCATTTTTGTAACAAGTATTTTGAAGCATTGTTGTCCAAATATGGAGTCAGACATAAATGAGCATTGGCATATCATCCTAAAAAAATAGCCAAGTAGAGGTGTTATATAGGGAGGTGAAGCAAATTCTACAGAAAACACTGAATAACTCCTGAAAGGATTAGGTAAGAAAGCTAAATGATGCATTATAGGCTTATCAGACAGTATTCAAAACTTCATTGAGAATGTCTCCGTATCAGTTAGTCTTTGGAAAAGTATGCCATCTCCCTGTTGAGTTGGAGCATAAGGCGTATTGGGCAATGAATCAATTGGATATGGATTTACAAGCCGTGGGTGAGAAATGGTTCTTACAAATTAATGAGATGGATGAGTTTCGCAATGAAGCTTATGATAATGCTAAAATCTATAAGGAAAGGACAAAGGCATGACATGACAAGCACATCTCATGGAAGGAGTATTTCCCTGGTCAACAAGTGTTGTTCTTCAACTCATGGCTTCGTTTATTTCCCGATAAGCTTAAACTGTGATGGTCAGTGTCGTCCATGGTCGTTAAGGTCTTTTAATTTGGAGTAGTTGAGGTTACTTATGATGAGAAAGAACCATTCACAGTGAATGATAGCGCCTGAAGCATTATGTGAATAGGGAATTGATTGGCCATAGGAATGATGTTTATCTTAACCCAACTTAGCCGCATGAAACAATCAAGCTACTGACTATAACTAAGTGCTGATTAGGAGGCAACCCAACCTAAAAAAAAAAAAAAACTTATTAAACTCACCCTAGCTTGCTTGATTGTGTTATATAGGTTTGAAACATTCAAGCAGACAACTTCTTTGAAATCAGCACCTCATACCAGCCCAGTCAAAAGGAAAGTGTTTGTATACTATTCTTTTTATACTTCCCTTTACCAGTTAGGACAATATGAAATTTAAATTTAGGGGGATGCATAATATTCGGCTATGACTATGTTGTTGAAAATTTGGGTTTAATATTTTTCTCTAAAAACAGAAGGTGAATTTGAGATGCACTTAGGATCAACTTAACACTTTTAGGGTCTTCTTTATGTTAGGCATGGTAATTTGTTAATCAGATAATCAAAGAATACGAGAATCTATTTCACATAAACTGAATAAATTTGGCAACAATAATATTATTAAGTCTGAAAATTTTTCCTTACAAAGAGTATTTATACTCTTGAAAATAAAAACTTCAAAGGATCAATCCTTTTAGACTAAATTGGTCCACTTACAAAACTAACCCAAAAACTATACTAATAAACCTGAAAGTATAGACTCGAACATGCCTTGGACCTTAGCTAATTAATCAAACCCATAAAAAAAATAAGAATGAGAAACTGATTTGCCTAAACATAAAGAGCACCAAAAGAAATAAATGACAATTAAAACTAAAGTATTTATAAAGCCCCTAGCCATCACATATATTATAAGAAAGAAAGGACTTTAATTCTTTAATGAATCCAAGTCA
>Ga0325414_1003689_pt1 | contig 15987 bp, 9 predicted proteins | sample PopdelMetagenome_8_FD_206183 | JGI IMG/M metagenome (GOLD analysis project Ga0325414, IMG submission 206183) | Populus deltoides microbial communities from Bellville, Georgia, United States - Leaf-PdKOR-R3 | ecosystem: Host-associated > Plants > Phyllosphere > Phylloplane/Leaf | place: USA...
TCAATTCTAGTAACCTAGTTGTTCACTTGATCCAATTGAGTTTCAAAACAAATTTTGTGAGAGTTGATTGAAAGTGACTCAACTAACTTTGTGGGTGCATTTGCAAATTGATTGACCTAATAAAATTTTCTTTTGATTTTTTTAAAGAAAAAATTATTTTAAAAATGTTTATTTAACAATTTTTTATAACAAAAAATTTTAAAATGATATTTTTGAGTGACCTGGTTAAACTGGGTAAACTTGCCCAACCTATGACCTGTGTTATGGATTTAGTTGGGCATGACCATAAATTCTCTAAGCATGACGATATGTTTTTCCCTTTTTTTAGGTCTAGTTGTGTTGCACTTATGGTTGATTAGGCCATTTTGTCTCTTTTTTTTTCGCTTGTCTTCTTCTCTTCTTGGTTGGGTTTTTATTGGGCTTAGTTATGATGAAATTCAAAATAGAGTTGAAGAATTACTAAAGAATAAAACACTAAATTGAATGATGGGTGAAAATGTATGGCATTGTACCACACTTACCAATGTGTGAGGAAGGCCATAGCGTTATGGAGGCGTGTGTGGCTTCATTTGAGCTCTGATGCCAACCTTCATTGATGTTATTTGAATCATCTCGGTGAGGGCTTCATTTTAAGGCTCGCATAAGGTGACCATGTGGATCTAGCATAGCTTCGACAACTCATTCTTCTTTTGTTTATTTTCCTTTCCTTTTCTTTTCCCCTCTCATCGATTCTCGTGTTTGATCTCTTCTATATAAAAGAAAAAGGTTGCATTTTTTTCATCAATTTCAATTCCAATCCCTTTATTCTCAATCATTTGAAAAATCCTAACTATTTTTTCACAAAGTCAAGCGTCGGTTCAACACCATTTTTTTTTACACTGCAAGAACCTCATACTAAACTAACCAAATCAAATTATTGGTCCCAATATCAATTCCTTATTGTGGAAGTATTGAATTAAAAAAAGAGTATAATAATAGAAATAAACTGTAACAGCCTGGCCCAACATGTCGTTTATTTTCCGCTTTAGGCCTTATCGCCCACACGGTTTTGTTCTTGGTGACGCGAGCCCACTTCTGAGCCTGACATCCTAAAATGCGTATGACATGTTAGCAACCAACACTACTTATAAGGCCAGCTACCAAACCCTCACACGCTGATGTGAGATATTACAATCCACCCCCTTTAAGGAGCCCAACGACCCTCTCAGCACAATCGGACAGCTAGTGAGGTCGGCTCTGATACCAAATGTAACAGTCCGCCCTAACATGTTGTATATTGTCCGCTTTGGGCCTTACCGCCCTCGCGGTTTTGTTTTTGGTGACGCGAGTCCACTTCTGAGCATGACACCCCAAAACGTGTACAACATGTTAGCAACCGGTACTACTGATAAGGCCAGCTACTAAACCCTCACCCGCTAATGTGGGATATAACATAAACAAACCAAAGGATTATAGAAACTTAAAGAACAAAAAAAAAAAAAAAGCAAAGTTAAAAAACAGGAAAACACCAATGCTTTTAGTAATCACCTAAGCCTTAGTATTTTTCCTATTTTGTTTCTATTCTAGTAATAATTCTAATTACAAATAATGTAAAAGGCATGGAGAAACATTGTTTCTCCAAACACTATGGACTAAGACTCATGAATATTGTTAATTCATTGGGCCTATAAGTTTTCATTGGGCCTATAAGTTTTTCTTAAATTTTGCTTTTTAAAGCCTAATTGGAGGCTAATTTGGCTTAAATTGTTAAGTAAAGGTGAAACTAAAAGACGAAGGACTAAAATGAAACACATGAAGAAGTGGGGTGTTGTTTTAGATTCCCCCCAAATCTTCAACTTATTCCTCATTTTTTACTAATTATAACAATTGAGTTCCTCTATTTTTTGAAGTTTAAGCATAAATTAATTTTCAATACATTGTTTTTTTTTTTTAGTTCCTGGTTTGAGAAAAGAGAGAGAAAGTCATTCTAGTGATAAAGAGAAACATGTCTTGACATTTGACTCCGACTACCAAAATGGTTGATGTAGGTTCCATATGACAAGAGAAATTCAACTTGAATATTTTTTTTTTTACTTTGAAAATGTCTAAAAAGTATATATAAATCCAAGAAGATTTTTGATTTTGAGTTTTGAGATGGTTTTTTGAGGTCATGGATTCGTTTAACAAGGTTTTATAGTGTTTTGTAGGTTTTTTTGGTAAAAACAAATGGGTTGAAAATTAATGGCCCAAGCGCGTGTGCCCTTACTAAGTGGGCCAGACAGTTTAGCCTGACTTGTTAGGCCTAGTAACGCCTGTCCTTTTTTTTTCTTCTAAATTTTTTTTATTGATGTTTTTTAAATGTATTTTTTTAAAATTTTTTTATGTTTAAATTATTACATATTCTCTTTTTTATTTTGTTTATATAGCTTCTTTTATATAATAATTATTTTTAGTTATTTTATATGCATTTAATTTTTGATGTAATTATTCTAATTCATCTATACCATTTTTTTTATGTTTTATATAAATGTGTAATCTTATATAATATTTCTTTATTTTATTCCATCAATTTCATGTATATTTATTTATATTATCATTTAATTAAATAAAAATTTAATTTTAATGCTAAATTCATTCAATATAATTGGTTAAAGACCTGTGTTACAATGTCAGATATCTTAATTTATATATGTCTATTAATTTCTTTTATTTTTATATTATTGTTTGATTAAATAAAAATTTAATTTTAATAATAAATTTATTCAATATAATCGGTTAAAAGCTTCTGTTATAATATTAGATATATTATATTAATTTTTTTTTATTTTTATTATTGAAGCCGCGATGTAGAGCTGATCAAATAGCTACTCTAATCCTAATCCTGATCCTAATTCTAATTTTGAAACTTTTTATGTAACTTTTAACTCATACTGTGGCCATCAAGACTACCATGTGTGCTGTGTTTATACCATGAAAATAAATTCGTGTTCCATCCCACTACTTCACTTCACTTCGGTTTCTTTCCTTTCTCGTGCAAATTTTCAGTCTGTCAAACTGATCTCTCTTTTTTCTAATCTCCCAAAAACATCAATAAAACGACAACCCTGCAAATATGAAACGTTCTTCTTCAACGATCAACGAGCCAGGGCCATCGTAAGCGGGCCAAAAAAACGTCAGGTCTGCAACGTACTTGTTATAACTCCACCATTTTTTTAACTGTTATTCAAACACTTAGTCGTTTCTTTTGTGCTGCTGCTTGTGTTTGATGGTTAGGTTTGATCTTTTTTTTTTCCTGCCTGGTCTGTTTGGTTGTTGAGAAACTGCTGGGGCATAGGAATTTTATACTTGGAGAAAATTTTGCTTTCTTTCTTTCTTTTAGATTTTGGGGAATTTAGGAGATAATAATAGAATTTGCACTTGAATAACATACTGGGATTTATGTTAAATCCAAGCAAACCCTTTTGACTGTTCTTGAATCTTGAGGTGAAACGTGAAAGTGGAAAGGGTCCAATTTTCTTATTGAATCGGTCGAGGGTTGATGTGATTCTATTTTCCATGTTTCTTTATAAATAAAAAATAAAAAATAAAGTGGCATGATTTGAAAATTTTGTTTTCTATATTATTCCTGGCAATTATGCCAATGATTATGTTATCTAAATTTGTTCTTTCAGACAGGAAGAGGTTAAGTACTTAGAACTTAGAAGCATAACTGGTTCTCAAACCAGGATTATAATCATGAGGCAGCCTAGTGAGAGCTCAGTGAATGCCACAATCTGGGATTCTACGACTTTTTACTGGACACCGAATCTAAAAAACAATCCTCTGAAAAGGCCAAGGTCATGTCAAAACAAGGAGTGCCAAAAAGTAGACCGCATTAGCAATCTACCTGATCCCATCATCCAACACATCCTCTCTTTCTTGCCTGCTGATGATGCGATCAAAACATGCATATTATCAAAGCGGTGGGACTCTATTTGGACTTTAGTGCCAAATCTCATATTTCGCCGTGAATGTTCTTGCTCTCAAGAAGCTGAAAATTTTGCTGTCTTCGTTGACAAAGCTCTGATGCACTACTGCTCCCCAAAGGTGAAGAAGTTCCTTGTGGAGTTTGAGTTCACTGAATGTTTCAAGGCTCAAGTTGACTCGTGGGTGGACTTTGCTGTACGTCTCAAGGTGGAGGAGCTTTGTTTGGAGTTTCATAGAGAAATTGCTGATGATCCTGACTATTATTACTTGCCTAATTTTTTGTACAGCAATATCCCTGCAGAGAAACTGAGTCTAAGATTCTGTGCTTTATCTCCTAATAAGCTGAAGCAAGTTTCTTGGATGTCATTGAAGGTTTTATCCATCTCATATAGCTGGTTATCCAATGAGATGATTAAAAACATTTTTTTAGGCTGCTCCTTACTTGAGTACTTGAAATTGAATCAGTGCTGTGGCTTTGATCAGATTAATACTAATTTCAGTTCAAGTTTAAAAGATCTAGTGGTGGATGGTTCCTGGGGTCGTGAGGATAAATTTGGTGATTTTGTGATCACGATTAAAGGTCCTAATCTTCTATCCTTAACTTTAGCAGGGTATATGCATAGAGCGAATTATATGCTGCTAGATGTTTCATCTTTGGTAGAAGCTAATATTGATTATCGGATGAAAAGTTGTAGCCATGGTTGCAGAAGCAATTGGTATAGTGCACATCGCAGCGTGTTGCATGACCTACTTGAAAAATTACAGCATGTTGAGAAACTTACAATTGGAACTTGGTGTCTTCAGGTAAGTTTCTGACGCATTATGTTGCTTATGCATTTTGTCAGATAAAACTAGCGAGGTGTTTCTTTGTTTTATGTTAGCTGCTCTATTTGTCTGTTCGCTCTTTCATGATTTAGCATCTGTTTACATTTGCTGTATTTTGAAATTTGAATGGCCTTGCTTCTGATATAGTGGAGAAATCTATGATTTTAAATGAAACCATCAAAACAAGTTAGGACTTTTGGGGGTTTTAGTTGCTCTCCCTCGCTCTTCATGGAATGGTGTTAATTTGCATAAAATGCCCTTAGCATGATGATTGCTCTAATTCTTTAATTAGTTCATTCATAGTGATGGATGAGCACATTAAGCATTAACCTTGACATAATCAAAGAGATTTTAAATTCTATAATAAATGGTAAAATGGCTACAGCTTCAAGAATTCTGTTTCAAGCAAGTAAAGACTTGAATTTTTTTGTATGGAGTACTTCTGTAACAGCATCTATTGTTAAGGTTTTTTTTGTGAATAAAAGAAATACATACTGTTTATTCATGCAACTCATGAAGTTTGTTATTCAAACTTCTGTGCAATCGTTATACTTTCTGTTGGATGTATCAATTTAATTGATTGCATCTATTTATGTAAAAAACTTTATAAAGGGTATTTTCTTGCTTGTTCTTGAGTTCCCCTCATCTGCTTTTGGTGACAACATTATAAATGTTTTGAAGCCCCCTTTTCACCAAGTGTTGACTTACTGATCGCCCATTATTATTCATTATTGGATAATAGTATTTGTCAATGACCTATTTAAGATAGAATATCCCCATGACATCTTATTTAACCACCATGATGCTTTCTGAATCCCTTTCTTTTTCTTTTTTTTCTTACCTCTCAAGGTTCTATCTATATCAGAGGTGAAGGGTCTGTCTTCTCCAACTTCAGCATGCAAGTATCTGACACTGAACAAGAAGATCAACAAATGGGACCTTCCTGGGATTGCAAGCTTGCTACAAAGTTCACCTAATCTGCAGAAATTAACTATCAACTTGATGCCCTCCAACAATTTTGAGGTGTTTTTCTATCACAATCTCACTAGTTTATCTCTCTTCTTGTCGATCTAGCTTTGGTTTGGAACTTTGATAGGTTTCCTTTCGATCTCCATTTTCTTTTGTTTATCATGTTATTTTGGTCTTGGTATAATGAATCTGCATTTTCCTCTCACTGTGTCATCAAGTCTTTGCTACAACTAACATTTAAGTTAAAAAATTCCAAAGTAGCACATAGATCAGTCGAAATTATTTATGCTAGAATCTTCACAACACTACTGCATGCCAATTAAAAATTAAGTTGTCTAATACAATGTTCATCTTCAGTTTGAGCTTGACAGGTCTTTTTATAAATATTATAGTTTTGATGGAGAGGAATACTGGAGTTTATATAATCAGAGGATTTTCAAATGTTTAGTGCTGCATCTCAAGAGTGTGGAGATTTTTGGATTTGACACAAGTTGTTCAAGTTTGAAACTTGTAGTTGATCAATGGGTGCAGTTTCTGCTCAAGAATGCCAAGGTACTGGAGAAGATGATTATACATGCACAGAGAGATGATGTAAATCGCACTTGGATGTCTGTTGAGGCACAAGAATTAATGGAATTACTTGAACTGACCCAAGCATTCTTGTCCTACCCTAGAGCTTCACCAAATGCAAAGGTCATGTTAGAAAGTTGCTTTAAGTAATTTAAATTTGTATAAGTGCATTTGCCAGGGTTCCTTTAAGCATGTTAAAGTTAAGTTGAATATTGCTTTTCTGAAAAATGTAGATATTCTCGTTTTGAACTGAAGGATTTGATTTTTCGGCAGATTTTTTTTCCAAGCATGTAGTGTATATGAAATGTTGTATATGTCAGCTGTTTAGATTTATCTAACCTCTTTGGTACTGAACATTGTTAGGTCTTAGTTTAACTTCTGGGCGGAACAGCAACCTGCTTCCATTGTCCAACTCGCAGCTTTAGGCCATCTATTATGAACTAGTTGCTTTACGGTTTAGCATAATCGATAGAGATCTCACCAAATGCAAAGGTTATGTTAGAAAGTTGCTTTTAAGTAATTTAAATTTGTATAAGTGCATTTGCCAGGGTTCCTTTAAGCATGTTAAAGTTAATTTGAATATTGCTTTTCTGAAAAATGTAGATATTCTCGTTTTGAACTGAAGGATTTGATTTTTCAGCAGATTTTTTTTTCCAAGCATGTAGTGTATATGAAATGTTATATATGTCAGCTGTTTAGATTTATCTAACCTCTTTGGTACTGAACATTTTGAGTTTTGAAAATGTCATTCCTGCACTGGCTCTTGAGATGATATCATTGTTACATTTTGAGTTTCGGAAATGTCATTCCTGCATTGGCTCTTGAGATGATATCATTGTTAGGTCTTAGTTTAACTTCTGGGCGGAACAGCAACCTGCTTCCGTTGTCCAACTCGCAGCTTTTGGCCATCTATTATGAACTAGTTGCTTTACGGTTTAGCATAATCAATAGAGATCTCACTGCTATAAAATATACTTGTTTAAAAGGTAGAAGTTCAGTTTTATGTGGAGTGATTAGATTCTTGATTTTTTCAAACCACAGATTCACCCAGAGATCCAGGGACTGGGAAGGATTTGATAGCACTTTATAACAACATTAGTCTTATTTTTGGGATGCTCATTGCGATTATACTTGTTATTGGTGCATTGAGCTTATACACATTTAAGCTCTGTCACTCCCACTGTATAGTTTGTGTTAGCACTTAGCAGAAGTTTCTCGTGGATGGCTATTTCATTTTCCCTAGGCTTTACAGATTATGAAGTCAGTTCTCTCTTGATTTCTTGCCTGATCAATGTAGCATTTGATACCGGTCTCCATTCTTTCTCTGTTTGCAAAGCAGCTGTTATTTCTCTTTCTTGGGAGTCATTCTACGTTTGCTACTTCGTTCTTCTATATGGTTATGCAAATTTTTATGCTCTTCTTGATCGCGTATCTGTAAAAATGCCGGTCGATCCCCGCCCTGCGGTGGTCTGGGTCGAAGAAAATATAGAAGGAAAAAACCCTGTTATCCTGGTTGACTCGGCCCATCTTGTCAAAACCAGCCCTCAACCTGTAAATAAATATAAAAAGTAGACATCACAATTCACTTTTAAAGCTGGTGGTTCTCATGGCCTCCATGTCTATCTAGGTATTTCATGGATTGATATATTCACATCCCCCTCTAGCTAGGCAGGCGTTCTTGTTCTAAAATATGTTCTTGGGCTTTGTTTGGGCTTCCAATAAAAAGGAAGAAATGATTTGACACAAATCTGAGAGTAATAGGTTTTGTATTCAAATAGTATGGCCCAAGTAGAAACCAGATATATGAGGTGTGTAATTGAAAAAAACAATAAACCTCGGGTGTCATAAATAAAAACTTGTCAATAGAAGAAACTAATAATGAAGCCCTGGGCCTTTTCTTTATTCACTACTTACTACCCCACAAACTCTCCTTACCGTAAACCCTAATTTTCTTCAATAAACCCCAAACAAAACCAAAACAATGGCAGAAACCGAAACCCAAAACGAACCCACATTACCCACAAAACGCAAACTCGATGACGACCCAATTCCTGAAAACGATCAAGAACAAGATAATCACTACAACAAATCGCAAAAAATCGGCTCACTCTACAACAATTCACCAATCATCCAGGAGAAACTCACTGAGAACTCGCGAACTCTAGAACCTTCAATCGATAGCCAAAACGACAACGTACAAGAAGGAGAAGATGAAGATGGTAATCACTCCAACAAATCGCAAAAAATCGATTCACTCGCCAAGAATTCACCAATCATCCGAGAGAAACTCACTGAGAACTCGCAAACTCTAGAACCTTCAATCGATAACCAAAACGACACCTTACAAGAAGGAGAAGATGACGATGAAGATGAAGATGGTGAGGAAGAAGATGGTGATTATGAGGATGAAGAAGAGAACAGGGAGGAAGCGGTGGTGGACAGGAAAGGAAAAGGGATATTGATTGAAGAAGGAGACGACGACGACGACGACGGGAGTGAATTAGAGGGTGGCGATGATAGTGAGGAGGCAGAGGAGGATGATCCATTGGCTGAAGTTGATTTGGATAACATTTTACCATCGAGGACGCGAAGAAAAGTTGTGCATCCTGGAGTTTATATTGCTGCTGCTGCTGATGATGATGATGACAGTGATGCGTGATTTTAAAGCAAGGTCAGTGTTAAGAAAATCGAGGTTAATTTGCTTAGTCAAGTAGTAATTAGAATTTAGTGATTTCGCAATGCGGCAATGTATGTTGTAGCAACCTTGATTAGATATATATATTTTTTTTAATGATGCTCGTGGAATTGTAGATGTGGTAGTCTGTGGTTTCTCTTTTAAATTTTTTTTATTGCTTTTTGCAGAGGAAATAGAGTTAGGGTACGTTGGTGATGTTATCCTAGGAGTGTTTGTCTTCAAAACCTAGTATTAATGTTGAAGACGTATGAAGAAGAGATGCCAGGAGAGTTGCGCTAGTATGTTGTTTTTTAATGTGCAATGTGGAGGAAAAAGATGAAATGAGTTTTTAAGTTGTAACAGTGGTGATGCTCCAGTAGGACCTTTTCGTTCTAGAGTTGGTAGGAAAGGATACCTGAGTGATTGAGGTGTGTCGGAGAAAAACAAACATGCAGGTTAGCAACAACATGACGGTGTAATAGTTGCCCTTAATTGGGCCATGATAGCCATGTATAATCAATGTTCCCATCGAGTCTAATTTGCATGTTTGAAGTAGGAAAAAAATCCATGAATTCATGATCTGGGAAAATGGTTAATGAACTTTGATTTCTGTCCTGATGGAAATTTTCTTGCATTAGAAAGAATGTTACTAAATGCTGCCCATCATCAATGCATGTGTCTGCCTTTCACAAGTTTATTTGAGTATTGCTTGCAGCTACGTTGAATAGTTGAACTCGTATATTGTTCTTCCCTGAACTTTGTTTGGGAGTGTACAGAATATGATTGCTTGTTATAAACAAATAACTGGTAGAGAGTTCCACACCTGCATTAGGGATTGGAAATGAGTGGGAAAATATGTGTATGGATTTTGATCCTTGAAAATGAGTAGATAATTATGAGATTATGTTGTCCTGTGAATTGGTGATTAAGAGTTAGGGGTACCTCTGTGTGGTTTCATGGGGTGCATCAACTCTTGGCAAACTTTTGGCGGGGCGCTCCAATGTATGCTTGGCAGTGTCATTGCCATGTTCGTAAATGATGCAAAGGTAATAATGTGACAAATCTGTCCAAAACTATTGAGAGTATGGATTGCAGTTAAAACATTGAAAGAATAGGTGTATTGGAGTTTGCTAGGATATGACTATCATGCTTTCTGAAACTAAAGTTGGTTTGCTTTATTTGTGAGCTACAATGGGTGGGTCAATGTTACCTACAAAGTGGTAAGTGGTATGGATACGGATACTCTGTTCACTACCCCTCCCAGATCACGGTTTGAGGGTTTAAGCTTAGTGTGGTCGCTAGTTTGGGTCATGTTTCATTTTTATGAGGGTTGTCCATAGATATGCCCATATATAATTGAGATAGAGGTAATATTTTCCATTAACATTCTTGTAAGTTGAAGGTTGTGTAGAAAGTTACAAAATTATTAATATTCTTTTGGCAATAAACCATTGGATTGGTTTTGTTAAGATAATCATGTCATGTTTTACTTTCTATTTCAATAGAAAGATAGAAGTATTGAATGGATGCACGTAGACTAAAACTTCCAGAAAATATTTTCCAACTCTGGTTCTTGAAAATAGCGTACAAATTATCTCTTCCCAAAAAAACCTCTTGATCTTCTCCAGGCACGCAGCTGTACCAGCTTCTTTTCCTTTCTGTTTTATTTAAAGGCAACAAATGAACAAATTAAAAAGTTCAGCCTAAATATGCTACCTTTTAGATTCCAGTTAATAACAGATAATTAATGAACAATTGGTGTTTTCTTAAATTTTGTGTTTTTACAATTGGTGTTTTCTTAAATTGTGTGTTTTTCGCAAAAGGGCCAATAATAATGGGATATGAGTAGTAAGTCTCATGGCAAAATTCCCACCCTCACTGCCCTGCTCCAAAGCACACAACTAAACTGTTTAGCTCCGTTCTTTTATAACTTCTGACCTCTGGATTTCATGGAGAAAAGCATATTTCCTATTTATCCATATCATATGTTCTCACTTTGACTGGCCACTGCCCTAAAACATCGACCATGGCAAGTTTTTCTAGTACTCTAAGAAGAGGGAAATAACCTACAGTTATCTGCCTTGTGATGAACTGTGTCTTAAGTTCCCATCTATCTTGGAGACAACCAGTACACTGGGGATATGCCATGTGGTTATTTCTTTTTCTAACTTTATACATTTCCTACTGGTTATGTGTTTTGACGCTGAACTTTAATCTTGTTTGTGTTTCGGCTTGATTCAGTTTGACCCTTCCAAATTTTAGCTAAATAAGAGTTTGGGTCTCAACCTTTCTTCTAGGGCAGCACAAGTGGCAATATGGCCGGTGGCAGGCCTATTGTTCCAACCTCAGTTGGTCTCAATACCAATCATCCTGATCACAGTTACAAAATTAGCCTTCTTCCAGATTTTTCAACTAGGGATTGCACTGGGAGGTAGGTCTTGGATGACATGTGCACACATTGGTGTGTATAACCCTTCATGATGACCCAAATTTGGTTAAAGAATGAATAACTAGTCCAAGCCAATTACTCTCACGAATTCTAGATGTACCCAACTTACTTTAATCTGAGTTGCCTTTGGAGGTTCGGAGTAGATTTTATTTGTGCTCCTAATAAAGTATACTGCTCAACAGAACTTTTGAATTCCTTTTACTTCCATTCTCTAAAACAGAGTAGTGCAGAAGAATTAATGAGTAAATTTGAACATATTGATTATTATATGCATGTTACTGTCAAATTGTTTCTGCGATACGGCCACTCTTTGAACTTTCTGTGGTGTGTTTGGAAGGTTGGATCCTTTGGGACTTGACTATCAGTTTATCAAATAAACTTTGATATCCAGATTCTTCTGTATTCGATATTTATTCAAATTCCCATTTCCTTGTTCTCTCAAGCTCTAGTTTATGCCGCGTAGTTATTTTGTATGTCATGGCACTGTTGAGATATCTTTTGGCCCTGTTTAATTAGTTATCTTAGTGGCTCCTGAGCTGTTGTCAGCCACAATGATAGTGTACGCAGGCAATGTGTGGAGCAGCTGCATGGTCCTCACAGGACCACGCACTTACCTCACAACTGTACTGTTCTTAAACACAAGGCTGGGAGGATTATGTTATCTCAGGGTGCCTTTATGTCCTCAGGCCGGCTGGTTCAGAGCATGATAACGAAGTTGCTGGTGCTTCGGTCCCTGCTTTATTTCAAGGTCCTCCCGTAGCTTTTGCTGTAAGAACTTGCCTTTGTTTTGCTTGCATCTTAATGGATGTACACATTTGAGCACCTCCTCAGGTGCATATTTCTTGAAATCAAAATCGAGCAGGTCTATTTCCGTACTCTCATCGTCCCGCAATCAACTCATTTGAAATGAAAATGGACCACCCAAGCGTGGATTTCATATAATTGATTGCATAGAAAAAACGGTGTCACATTGGAACTGATAGTAACCGGAAACCGCCGTAGAAGTGGCAGAATTCTGGTGTGCATCTTATCATTAATGTTGGCTTTCAGCTTTAGAACCAGTACGCCCACAAGTCAATTAATTGTCTTCATTCATGCATTATAATATGGTCACCATGCTCTTAGCGCTCATCTATATCAGGGATCAGGATCCATAGTTGAGGCCTAGCGTTCACAGTCTTGCTAGATGAGAAGCCAACTTTACCTCTCAGCCTCCTACCATTACATGTATGTAGAAAATGGTCATTGGCTTATTGAGGTTTAGTTTACACGCGCCACTTCCAAAGTCTCACCCTGGACCAGCTGACGACATGGTATCTGAATAGATGAAGGCACATCGTAGGTTCACCATTGGCCAATCAAAGCCTCTCCTTTACAAAAGATAGGATGCTGACATCAACCGACCATTTACGTGGTCCTATACCTCCTACTCCCTTCCTCGCTCCGCCCTTCATTTTTTTTTTCTCGACCTCTTCTTGAGTGTAGACCATGACCCTTTTGTCCCTCTCTCTCTCTCTCTCTCTCATTACTTACAAAAAAGTTTCGTTGTGGGGCAAAGCTTTTTGGACCATCTGAATCAATAAAAGGGACATCTTATGTTTCGTCTCCCTTTCAACAGAGTCCAATCCCTATTTCCTCCCTACAATTATACGTGCCCGGACTCAGGACCACCATGCATTGCCATGCGTTATGATGCCTCCTGCCTCCATTTGAGCTCAATTTGCTTCCAAAATCAGGGTTTTCCCACTGTTTTTTCATGACATGAATCACACCCATATGCTGTGTAAATTTAAATTACTGCAGCAATTGTGCTGCGCACATGCCCCATTAATTTGGTGTCTAGATAGAAAGGGAATTGAGCTTCCAGTTTGTTGATTAGATAATATCTTGTGTAAGCTCTCGCATGACTTGATGCATATCACATGGAAGCAATTCTAGGAAATGATGGGAAGGGCAATTGAAGATGGAAATGATAATGAGTGGTGCCTCTTTTTGAAGAATAGGTTTTTTTTTTCCCCTCTTCCCCTTTCACTTTCAATTATGCCCTTCTCCTTGTAATTATATGCAAGTGGGGCTATAATTTTATTTGTTTTAGCCGGCCTTTTGGCCTAACAACTCCCTCTTAAAAGGCAGTAAATATCAATCTTTTTGGATGTTGTTCCTTGTGCTCCCATTAACGTTGTTGCTTAATTAATCACGTAGTCATACTTAATTGTTACTCCATGATTTTGTTCAGGTTGAGGGCTAATTAATGCCAGGCTAAATCTACTAGCAGGCATTAGGCTAGAAGATAGGAACACTTCCACTAATTTTATTTATTAAAAAATAAGAAAAAAAAACTAATCCCAAAAGCACCTTTATCACGTTACTTTTCTTCCTTAAACAAGCGAGGACCTTCTCTCCATCATATGAACCTTATAATAGTTTATAGAACCGCAAATTATGTCATGTCAGGCAGTCAACTATGGCAGCTCAGCTTATTCGAAGCGGATCTTGGCCTCTCTCCATTGCTTCACGCTCATCAACCAATTGAGCAGATTGTGCCAGCTCACCATGTATAAAGCACACGAAACGTTCTAAACATGGCTTCTTTTTTCTTTTCTTTTCTTTTTTTTATCATTTGGAGATTCATTGGATTTTATCTGCAAATCTTCGTATAGTGCGAGTGAAATCCAATTTTACATCACTTGATATATATATATATATTCTTCTCTAAACTCATTCGCTATTTATTAAGATTTGAGTGAGTAAAATATATCATTTAATAATGGAAATCTGAAATATTAACTGCTGGGTGTCCCTCAACGCAAACACCTCGAAATCTCCACGAGAAAAACGAGAGAGCTTCCATAGATGCTCTAGTAGGTGAATGATGATCCAATAAAGAAGCTCAAGATTTCTACCAAATCCAATCGAACTTCACTAACGTACGTATACAATATTGAATTAGGAATTAGTGCTCATGATTCAACGTCACCTAACATGAAAGACAAGGAAAATGAGAAAAAGGTCGTTGGATTATGCAAGCTTTATGTTGCCTTACAGTTGTGATTCTTGCTCAACTTTCTACATGTTGTCATCAATCGCATTCCACACACTAGCTAGCACTTGCACCTCAGAAGATTTCTTTGTAGCTAGGAGGAGCCTAGACCATGGTCCAAGGAGCTTCGGTGCTGCATAAACCAGGCTCAGCGTGCTGTTAGCATGAGTCATCTAGCCAGCTAGCTCTAATATTCTTGGCCGCCGTTAGGGCATGGATCGTAGGAAGAAGATAAACAATTAATGGTACTGCAGTGCCATCAAAGAATAACCAGTCACGAAGGACTACCCCACAATCGCCTGGCTAGTGATGCTCCTTAATTAGCAATGGCCCACGTTAACGAATTAAACAAGGTAGGTTAAAATTTTGGAAAGACTAGTCCGCTTGAAAATCTCCGCGTGGCTTAAGCAGGTGGGGCTCTGCCATGCTTGGCTCTGCATGTTCAAACTTCAAACACGGGTTCATGCCGCAAAAAACCAACAGAAGAGACACCAACGGTCCAACGCTAGGGTACTATGCTCTCTAGAGTCTTAACGAAACCTGTATATATGTTTGGTAAAGTATTTTTGAATTAAAAATATATTAGAATAATATTTTTTTTCAGTTTTTTATATTAATATATCAAAATTATTAAAAAATACAATAATATATTAATCTAAAACTCTTTAAATGAAAAATAATAAAAAACAAGTTATAGCGTCAAAAACAAACTACATAGCCCTAAGTTTATAAGAGAAACCCTATTTTAGCCTTTCTCAAGCTAATTTTGTTCCAAATTCAAGTAATTAACATTGTATAACGTTGTTATGCAAATCCATGCTTTATTGGTGGCATTTGTTTTTACTATTTTCATCTTCTCTTTTAGATATGTTTGAAAGTATAGTAATAATTATTTTTTAACTTCAAAATATATTAAAATAATAATTTTTTTAAAAAAATTATTTTTAACATCATCACATTAAAACAATTTAAAAATATAAAAAAATTAAATTTAAATAAAAAAAATCAATCTTTTTTAAATGTTGTTTGGAATGCAATTCCAAACTACCTATAAATGTTTTTATTCAAGTTATTAAAATAAGTATGATATAACTCAATTAACATATTTAGTTTTAGAATTTATCTTTTAAGTTAGATATAGGCTTTTTTTTTTTGCTTTATGTATTGGATGAGTGTTTGGAAGTGTTGTAACGATTGCTTTTCAAAGTATTTTTGGCTCTGAAAAGCATCAAAATAATGTTTTTTTTAATTTATTTTTGACAGTAGCACATCAAAATAATTCAAAAAAAACTAAAAGAATTAATTTAAAAATAAATATTGAATTTTAACAAAAATACAAGTTAAAACTTACTCTCAAACACCCAAACACCCCGTAAGCATTTAAAGATTACTTACAAGTGAGATGAAATATTTGAGTTAATGTTAAAATTTGATAGATAAAGGGTTGAGATTGTTTAATGTGGATTAAGTTCGGGATAAATTCGAAAAACCAAAAGGTTTAGAATTTAATTCATA
>Ga0325414_1003690_pt1 | contig 15984 bp, 7 predicted proteins | sample PopdelMetagenome_8_FD_206183 | JGI IMG/M metagenome (GOLD analysis project Ga0325414, IMG submission 206183) | Populus deltoides microbial communities from Bellville, Georgia, United States - Leaf-PdKOR-R3 | ecosystem: Host-associated > Plants > Phyllosphere > Phylloplane/Leaf | place: USA...
TGGGTGAAACTATTGAATAATATGGTTGCATCATATTCATGTTTCAATAATATATATTTTGTTTCAGGACCATCGCATGCACGACATGAGTAGATCCTAGCTTGTGTTCACTTTTTGTAATTCTAAGTTCTAGGGGGTATACCCTTGTATTTTGTAATATTACAACTTTTATATAACTTAATTTGTATAATCAATTTTTAAACTTGAATAGATAATCTGAACTATGAACTTTATATGATTGTGTCCATGTATACATGTTTATCTCATTTATTCCTCTATAATGATATTTGTTGTTCAATGTATGTTATAAATATTATGATTGTGATAACGATGATGTTTGTGGGATTGAGACCCAGGAAGATTGAGTCGTGATTGAGTTATGAGATATGAAATATTAGAAGTGTAAACAGATTTAGTGTCGATAACTTGGGACCTCTTGATATAAGGGAGACTCGACCGAAATTTTAGTTAAAATTTCGGTAAAATTTAATATGAACTCCTTGCGCCGTATATATAAATTTAATTACTTTGTATATCACTTGACATGAGATTGTTGCTTAATCCCGGATATGGGGATGTTACATAGGTTGACTTAAGTAACCTTTTTTTGGTACTTTTTTTCAAAAAAAAATTGAATATTTATTTCTCATTCTTATCCTTTAACATTATGTTGATTAGGAATTGAGCTAGTTAGGGATTATGGTTTGTAATTTTTTTTGTTTTCTTTTCATGGGGTAATTCTAGTCTCATGACTAGTATCGCGAGTTTTGATTAACTAGGATTGATTTGGAGGTTTCTTTTTTGGGTTTTTTTTTCTCTTTTTTGATTTTTTAATGACATTACATCCTTCAATGTTGGATTTTTCTTGACTTTTTTTCTTTCAATTTCATCCTTTAACATATTATTGATTTTAAATTGGGATTCATAATTTGTTTCAATTTGTTTTTTTTATAGAGTTTTTGTGATTTCAAACAAATATTTTGGCATTTGGTTGATTTTTAATTTTACGAGCGTCTATTTTGTTATTATATAATTAAATAAAAAATAGTTTCACAAAACAAAACAAGATTTTGTAGGTAGTAATTTTTTTTTTTTGCCTTTTTTTAATGTCAATTTTTTTTTTCGATTTCATTCTTCAATATCGGGGTAGTTGAGAATTTGGCTTCAAAATCTTTTTTAGTTTGCTTTCTATGTAATTATTCTATTTTCATGACCTAGGCCACAAGTTTAAAAAATAATAGAAACATAACCCTCCAAGTTTAGGAAAAAGACAACATGACATAATTGAGACCAAAATAAATAAATTTGATAGAAAATAAAAATAATAATTAAATAGCACATGTTTTTTACTTATTAGAAACACAAACAAACACTTAGAAAGCTTAAAAAACTAAAACTCCAATGTATGCATAGTTGGATAATCTGAAAAGATCACGTTCTAAACTTAAAAACCACGTTGGATAAATTTATTTTTCCATGCAATGAAGAGATAGAAATTTGGACTCAAAGTTGGCCTTTAAGCTAATAATAAATATCATTAACTTTACTATTTTCATTGCCAACCCAAAATCAATTAGCCTAACATCAATAGAACCATTAGAGGACACTCTCATATCATGCTCCCTCAGTTGAAAAAAAAACTAGTCCTTAAGTTTAGATTGTTATTTTCTCGATCTTAGGGGTGTCTAATCAAAGCACTTCCATTATCATTTATGAAAGCCATGGACTGAAATCCCTTAATATTAGTTATATTACCTTCTTGGATGGTGCTTGAATCATCATTAAAAAAACAACTCAACTCCTTTGCCATTATTAACCTTATTATGATTTGAACTAATGAAAATTGTTTTTGGAACATTGACATAAACACTAACAGGTTCACTCTATTTTTCTCCACTTTAATCCTATCGATTTCAAAACTTTTCTTAATCAAATGTGAGGCACATCCTCCATAATTCCCTTCATTAAAAACCACTTCTAGAACCACCTCCATAACATGCTTCTCAACTGGTATAACATGAACTTTTTTGGCATACTTAGGATCATTATAGACTGAGATTTATACACCAAAATCTTCTCCTTCAAAATCATCATCATCTTTATCATTGAACTTTGATGGTTGATTCCAATCCACAAATGATCTAGAAGAATAAAATTTTTTAGCTTCAACATCATTTTCTTGTTGCTAAAATTTCACTTGTATATCCCTATCAATAGACTACATCCTTTGATAATTATTATTAGAAGAGCCACTTTCACAGTCATTCTCATCATCATTGTCTCAATTCTTATATCATTTAAGATGCTCTAAAAGCTGCTTGATTTGCCTTTTTATTTTATCCATTTCAAAAACATAAATGTCCATCTCAAATTCTTGCTCACGACATCTATGAATAGTCATAACTGTAAATTCAAAGCTTTAATACCAACTTGATACCAAGATAATAATAATATTGAAAAGAAAAAGTTGACTCACATAAAGGATAGTTTTTGCTTGCCACTTTAAGATAAAAAAAATAAAGAGATACAAATACAAATAACCCACCACTCTAAGGATATAAATTCACTCGCCACTTTAGAGATATAAAGTTCAGGGATAAAAGTTCACCAATCATAAAGATACAAAACTTGATAGGGTGCCAAAAGACTAAGTCTAAGACTTTGAATTCAAATCTTGCTAAAAGTTCCTAATTGAAAGATCATTATATACGTGGAACAACTTTCTAAGTCTAGGAAGGACCAAAATGATAGAATTGAGGCCAAAATAAATGATTTTAACATAAAAGTAGACAAATAATAAATAGCACACCTTTTTGACTTATTAAAAACAAAAATAGACAATTAAAAAACTATAAAACTAAAATAGCCATAACTTCTTGTACAAAACTTCAATGTATACATGATTGAATAATATGAAAAGATCACATTTTAAACTTAAAAACCACATAAGATAAACTTATGATCACATTCTAAACTTAAAAACCACATAAGATAAACTTATTTTTCCATATTATGAAGAGATGCAAATTTGGGCTCTAAGTCGGCCTATGACTGGCAGTGAACATCACAAAGAACTTCACTCATTTACATTGCTAACCTAAACTCAAGTAGCCTAACATTAATAAAACCATTAAAGGCACTTCCGTGTTATGATGCTAGAAGCAAGTTTATGATTTTTTTGGTTGTGTTTAGTACTTATAACATTAATGGAGAGAAGAACATGATCGTTAAGTAGTTTGAGCTTCCTGATGTTATAAGATGTTTTTCATGTTAGGATGAGCTTTCTTGCAAGGTTTGTCAAGTTATAACCCATTAAGGTAATGAAAAATTGGAATGAGTGTGTTATTCTTAAGTGTATTTTTTAGAATATGATCTTTAATTGCTCTTGATTAATAAATCAATTGTTCTCCATTTAAGTAATTTAAGTCCATGTAGATCCAAACTCAAATGTTAAACCTCAATTTAAATTGGTCATAAATCTTAATTTTACGAATGTGTTGGGTTTATTCCATTTGCACTACTTATATCAATGCCCATTGTCTGTTATTATTGTGCTGCCACAAAAAAAACTTTTGGTAATGTTATTAAATCTAGTCAAGCTCGATGGATGAACATGTTGACCTAGCGGTTGGACTAGTTGGGTTTCAAAACAAACTGGGTGGGTCTTGATCAAGAGTAACGTAGTCGATTTGACGGGTGTAACTGTGAATCAGTTGATCTAGCAAAAACCTAACTTTACTTTTTTTTTTAAAAAAAATGTTATCAATTTAACTTCTTTTATAAGAAAAATATTAAAATAATGATGTTTTATATTGACCTGGGTCAAATCAATTTAAGCTGTTAAACTCGTGACCTAGTTATGACCCTAACTAGGTTTAATAACCTTGCATTGTAGAATCCAAATTTATTTAATTAAATGACTATAAAAATAAACATTATAGAAAATAAAAAAAATCATTTAGGATAATATTATGAAAAAATCATTTAGGAAAAATGTATTTTTTTCATTAAAATTGTTTTTTATTCATATTTATTTTCATTTTAATTAAAAAAAGTTATTTCTTATATTGGTAACGTAGCATAGTTCATTGAATGAAAAATGACAACAATTAAAAAAATAAATTTAAAGAAATTATATCAATTTGAAATAAAACAGAAAAGACATTTAACATTGTGTTTTAAGAAAATAATCATTATGATAGTGAAAGCAAGCTTCAATTAAAAACAAATCATGAATCAGCAATCTCCTGCAACTACTTGAAAAAAAACTTGAAAAAAAAAGTAATAAATTTGAAAAAAATTATATAAAAACTATATAATAAAAAAGTAAGAAAAAATTACTCTCATTCAATATTAATAAGCAAATTATTATAAAAATTATTCATATCAAGCTAATACATAATTATTCATAAAACAATTGAAAATTCATGAGAAAAGAATTCTAAGCTTCTTAAAAATAATGAATTTTTTCATTAAAAAAAACATGTTTTTTTAGGGAGTGACAATTAAAAAAAGGTTTTTAAAAAATTTAAGTGAATTGAAATAATTAGAAAAAAAATTTTCTTTCAATTTATACTTCATTTCCTTATTAATACATTTTTTATTATTTTAACCAAAACATGTGTTTTTTTTTTTATAACTATAAGCACTGTTTTTTTTTAAAACATTTTATGATTTTAAATGGAATTTTTAAAAAATCATATATTAAAATATTTTTAATTTTTTTTATGTGATTCAAGAAAAAAATAAATATGATAAAGTGATATCAAAATTATATTATTTGTCTGCTTGCCTATATTTCAGCCACTAGAGACCTAGCTGGAAAATCTTGATTGGATTTTGGGATCCAAAAAACTATTTTCATCTAAAAAACCTAATAAAAACCCTTCAAATCTATATAAACCATTTTCTCACCTAAAAAAACCCTACAATGGTCCCAAACACAAAATTGAACCAAGAAATATCTACTTTTCTAACAAAATAAAGGCTAAAAAACACCTTAATGAAACTCTCTTCGTTAAATGTAACCTATTAACATCATGAATGCCTTTTTATGTTATAAGAATATGGCCAACGGATAATGTTCTCTATCCTATACTATTTTTCATGGATTCTCTTTTTCTCTCCTCTCTCCTCTAACTTAGGAATTAAAATGTGAATAAAATAAATTATAGGATTAAAACGTTAAATTTTGAAAAGACCAAAAAATAAAAGTGAAAAAATTCATCATCCAAAATATTTTAAAAGGCGTGTCTTGAAAAATAATTAACATAAAAACCCCGCTTTATTGCCTCATTGTCGAATTTGATCCTAGAATTTTTATTTTTTTTCAAGTAATAAACCAAAATTTTCTTTACAAAATTAAACATTGACCTAATACCATGATATTCTTTTAACAACCACAATAACTCTATAGAAAATAAATTGAAACAAATCATCAAGTGAAATTCTAAATTAATGTGATATGGAAGGACGAATTTGAAAAACCAAATCCAGTGACTATAGTAAAAAAATATTCAAAGAACAAAAAATAAAAAATAAAGATAAACATTTTACCAATCCAAATTGAAATGAGTCTTGGAATACAATGTTTGAATTGTGAAATCTTAATCTCTTTTAAGTTTTTTTAATTTAATTTAGAAAAAATCAACCTAAGCATCCTAGCTTACTCCATTTTATACTTTACCTCTAATTTGTTTTTGTAAATTACATAAATATCCTGAACTTTTTATGTCCATAACCCTTCTAATGGCACAAAAATAAATCATTTTTTTTAATTATTTACATATTTATCATTATTCTTTATTTAATAACTAAAGAACTCCTAGTGCATAAAAATTAACAAAAATGCCATTGAAAGTTACAACACAATTTTTTCTTCTACACCATAATTAAACACCCATATTTTAACACCTATTTTTCTTCTCCTAGCAAAACACACATTTCTTCCCGATTAAAAAAAAAGTAGACAATGAAAAATCATTTTTTCTCCACCAATCACACTACTAAAAATTCAAACATTCACACATCAAAACACTTATAAGCAATAGCCATAAAACACAATCATAATTTTCTTAACCCAATTGCAAAACATTCTTCTTTCTACTCTATTATATAAAAAAAATCAATCACAATAATGTTGGAATGTCTTGGAATTACTTGTAAAATTTTTACAAAGTATTAATGTTGGCTAGAAATGCTAAAAGTAATGTAGAAACTGATTTGGTATTTCATTTTTAGCTCTAGTTTGTTAAAAAAAAATGTGAAGAAAGTGTTATAAAATTCCCAACCCAAAATATTTTGTTGCACGTGGGTGAAAGACGAGGATTAAAAAGGGGTTGTTTGGAATCGCTACCTAGTTGTTTGGTCCAAGGTTGCTAGGAAACTCATGTATATCAGTCTTATTAGAGATTCAAGGGTAAGAGACTGATTGTGACTAAAAAATGTATTAGCACCCTAATGCACTCTACCTGAGGTAAGCTGCTTTGTGGTTTGATGTGGTTTAGGGGTTTTGATGGTTTTCTGGTTGGTGATCTATCTATGGTTTAGGATGAAGATTTACTTGTATGAATAAATCCAATGTTTAAGAATTTATTATGGACTCGTATACCCAAATAAATTCTTAGAAAAATGTTCGTTTTAATTTATGTATTATGGTGAAAAATACTCTCAATTAAAATTGATGAATATTTAGAATAACTCCAAAAATTTTCTCGTCAACTACGATATTTCAAATACTAGCCTCAATTGTATGTCTAATGTTCTATATCAGGATTTTCAACCATTAATTCTCATGAATTAAAAAAATGATTTATTAAAATATGAGCCAAATTCTCATGAATTTAATAAAGTAGTTATTAAATTCTAAAATGCATGCAATATGTATTTTGAATTTTTGTATGGAAATACTACGCAATATGATTTTCTTTGTATTTTTGAGCCACTTGGCTATATGGAACACATAAAAAATTATTTTATTGTTTTTTTCTTTTTCTTTTTCTTCTAAAAGGCTTAAGAAAAATTAATGAAAAAAAAAAAGAAAAAAATGGAAGGAAATAGAAAAGCAAAAGGGTTTTTTTGTTTTTTTTATTATTATATATATTCCTTTTCTTTTCTTTTCTTTTTTTCAGGGGAATTAGATCAACTCTAACGGGTTAAACCAGTTGGGGTTGACCTGGTTGGGTTGACCCGACTGAGTCAACCTGGAAAAAGACCAAAAGAAAGAAAGGAAATGAAAATAGATCAAAAGGATGAAAAACACAAAAACCTAAAAGTTTTCGAATAGAAACAGATCAAAACAGAAGTAACAAAACAAATAGAAGAATGTTCTTCATCTTCCCTCAAAATGTAATTCTCAATTCAAAGTAGATTTCAAATGAAAAAAGACATATTCCTGTTCGTAAACCTTTTAAGATCAAGAATCAAGGGTTCAAAACTCTTGATGATTGATGAAGTTACACGATTTTGCCTAAAAAGGGTTTCGGTTTGAAAACGGAAACCAAAGATTAAACCTCTTAAAAACTATTATTGATGCTAGAAATTCCCATATTGATTATAAAAAAACAAAAGGCCAACCTATTTGAAATAGAAATTAAACCAAATGGAGGGCTAGCTTTTAAGGCAAGATTCAACAGATGAATATGCCTTAAATGCATAAAAGCTGCTAAGAAAACTAGCAGCTTAGAAGGAGCCCAAAAATGTCATTTCTATGCTCAAAAGTGTCCTTCCTATCCCTACAAAACAAGCTATTGATATATAACAAGGTTAAAGTTAAAGAAACAACAAAATAACAAAAAAACTAAATAAAAAAAGAGATTGATTCCCAACCTAAAAAATTATTAACTCAAAATAACAGAAGGATTTCACATAAAGGTCTTCAAAATTTGACCATTTTCACTTCAAATGGTGAGGTTTTGTACCTATAAGTAGGGGTTATCCTTTCATTAATAGAAGGTGCCCCTACCCCTTTGGTGCTATCCTTAGCAACCTTTGGATCCAAGTTTAACATAAAGAAATGTTAGGAAAGTAATCAAAAATTTGTCATGGCCATCAAAACTCTGTATTGCTTCCCTTTCTTCTTGTTTTCAAACCTCCTTAGATCAAAGTTAGAGTCTAGGAAATGTTCTAGGTAAGACGTTTTCCTTTTAGCCTATGTTTCTTTTCTCTTCTCTCTTCTTTTCTTTCTCTCTACTTCTCTATATTTTTCTTTAGTTTTTTTTTGGTGTTCTTCAACCTCTTTTTTTATAGGCAAGTTTAGGCCTTCCAGATAGGTTGTCTAGGGTTTCAAAAGGCTAAAACTTAGTTGGTTTTGCCATGAGGGGGTGCTCATTTTGGGTGTAGATGGTTTTGTAAGGTGCTTGGGGACTAAGGTAAGTGTTTTATACACTTAGATCCTGGGAGAAAGATTTTAAACCCTTGATATGATCCTTCGAGAGGTTTCTAAATGGGAACCAACGAGAAGGTTGGGCACTCTTCTACAACTGATTGGCCCTATCAAAGCTGACTGGGTTAGCTACTTCCAGGACTTCGTCAAAGCATCTCCTATGTCAATTTCACCTAAAACCACCTGGACTTAGTAGGGGGCACATTCCTTTCGACCAGACCCACTCTTGCTTGATTTGGAGGTCTATAACTCTATATTTGATCATCTAAAAGTGTCAACTCAAATAGTGTAATGTCTGACACTGTGTTTTTGGTTAACTAAGGACAGGATGTTGTGGAGATCCATGGAGAAAATGGGACGTAAACATTTGATATTATGGACATGGGATTGTAGAGGGATGTTTTTGTATTTGTATTGCCTCAAGAAGGCATTTGCGAAGTCACTCCATTTCTTAATCCTAGCATTATCTAACGTCATGTACCAACTTAGCACAGAACTCATCAAGCTATCTTGGAAGAAGTGTATGAGCAACTTGTCATCGTGTACGACTTCTGCCCTTTTGTTGCAAAATGGCTTTAGATGTGTATTAAGGCATTCCAAACCTGTGTACTTGACAAATTCTGGTACCCTAAACTTCTTGGGCACTACTACATTTGGTACTAGGTATATGTCAGTTGTCCTGACCAGGTTATAGATGTCGAAACCCTCAACTGCCTTCAACCTTTCTTCCCAAACAGCCTACTTAACCTATTCGTGGTGACCAAAAGCTTTAATCCTATGGGATTCTCCTATGGTCAAGTCTATGATGGTTGGCATTTAAGCGGGTGTAGACGAGCGAGCCATTAGAATGCTCATCATTCTTTGTGGTTTGGTGACAGGATTTGTCTCTAGATTTTGTTGGTCCATGATAACTGGGGTTACCAATGGTTGTGGAAGAGTTGGTTATTGACTGGATGTCCCTTCCCCTGATTGTGCTCGTAGGAGTTGTTTGAGCAAGCTAGTCATCCAAGCCATGTTACTTTTGATATCGTCCAACTCTTTCTGGTAGTGAGCCTTGAAATGGGTCCTTTCTTCATTCTCAATCTTTTTGTGAAGCTTTGTGTTGTAGACTTTGACAGGGGGACCTATATTTTGAATGCCTGCTTTAGGTATATTTCAAAACTCATGAATACAAATGCCAAAACCCATCAAGCTATCTTGGAAGAATTGTACGAGCAACTTGTCATCGTGTACAACTTCCACCATCTTATTAGAATATAACCTTATAGGTGTATTAGGGCATTCCAACCCTGTGTCCTTGATAAAGTTCGGTACCCTAAACTTTTTGGGTACTACTACATTTGTTACCAGGCATATAACAGCTGCCCTGACTGGATCATAGATATCAAAACCCTCGACTGCCCTCAACCTTTCTTCCCAAATAGCCCACTTATCCTATTCATGGTGACCAGAAGCTTTAATCTTGTTGGATTCTCCCATAATTAGTTTATGGTGGTTAGAACGAGTATAGTCGGGTGACCCATCAGAATGCTCATTATTCATTGTGGTCTGGCGACGAGATTTGTCTCTAGATTTTATAAGTCCATGATGATTAGGGTTGCTAATGGTTTTGGCAGAATCGGTTGTTGATTGGATATCCCTTCCATTAATTGCGCTCACAAGAGTTGCTCGAGCAAGCTAGTCATTCGAGCCATGCTACTTTTGACATTTTCCAACTCTTTCTAGTAGTAAGCCTCGAAGTGGGCCTTTTCTTCATTCTCCATCTTTTTACAAAGCCTTGTGTTGTAGACCTTGGTAGGGGGGCCTATATTTTGAATGCCTATTTTGGATATATTTCAATACTCATTAATACAAATGCACATAGATGCGTAGTTATGTATGATGTATGTTTTGAGGTGGGTTATACAAGTTTTCGAACTGATATATGATTGCTATTTGGGTGAGCTTTCTGATCCTTTCATAATCGTCGAGGGAATTTTTCCTAAGTTGATGCGCAATAAATTTATACTCATTAATACGGTATACTGTTTAACAAAGTTAGGTCTAAGCCCTTTCATTTATACTAATTAATATAGTATAGTTTTCAAAAAGGTTGGTCCAAACCCTTTCATTAATATTCGATCTCAGCTATTACATTTATTCATCATCATTTACTAGGGGAAAAACAAAGCCTTTATTCCTTATATCTCTAAAAAAAAGCATCAGTTTCGGTTGTACTTTGCTGATATCAATGAAGATCTCTTCCTATTTGCCGAGCATTAAGATTGACCCTTATAGCGTAGATGGAAGCTCATTCGATCTGCTCGTCCGTGTTGCTTATCTTTTCTAAGAGTATCATGTTTCTCTTGGTCAGTTAATGGTTGTTGGTATCGATCATCTAATCATGGTGTTCCAGCAACCCATCCTTTTCCTCCAGATGTTTTATTTTGATCTTTGCCTTGTCAAGCTTTCTTTTTATCAAGTTGATCTCTTCAATTTGGGAGTTCTTGACAACATTTCCTCTTGTTGTTGCTTTAGCTAGCTCACTCTCAAGCATCATTTGTATCTTATATAACAGCTCGTATTGCTCATTATGGCTTTCTAACTTTGCTTGAACCTTTGATAACAAGTCGGCCTTTTTTTGGCAATAATCAAAATTGGTCCGTAATGTCTCAAATTCAGCATTGGTTTGCATCCAACTTGCTCCTTTTCGGCTTTGTTTTTTGCTATTCTTTCCTCTTTTAGTTGCCTCTCCAAAAACACAATTCTCTAATCCTTTTTCATTATCTGTTGTTCCACAAACTTCCCCAATTTCTTTTCGGTAATGAGTTGTTCTTCAAGAGAAATTCTGGAGGTTCTATTGGAGCCTAATTCTACTTGGAGCTTCTCCAATTGTTCTCTTAACTCTTTCTCATTGTTAACCCTCTTCCTTTTACTTAGTTTAGCGGCTTGCAAAGTTTTGGCTTCAAATTTAGGATTAATAGGGATAGTGACCAATGATAGACTTCTCTACTTCAGGTACGTTTCGGTAGTGACTGGATCCTCAAACCATCTAATTCTTTTTTTTTTATCAACACTAGCAGCTTCCAGTCCTGTTTGATGCTTTTCATGACCTCCAAAGTGGACTTCACTTTAAATAACCTGGAAAATTATGATAGTTTGGTTGTTCTTGGCACATTTTGTATTCCTTTAAACTGTTTGGCAACCAAAACAAGCGCATAACTGACGTGCCCGATTATTCCAACCAAAGGTATCCACTGTTTTTGCCCACAACTCATCAAGCAATTTATTGCTCTCATCCATGGAGCTTTCCATTTGACTTTTCCTTACGAGATCTTTTGGAGTTTTGCTTTTTATTTTTCTTCGTCCGGGTCTTTCCACTCTTATTCTTTAACTATTTCCAATGGTTTATGAATAAACCACCAGAAATTGTAAATAATGGCTGATCAACCATATGTATAGCAGTTATTCACAATACCTTATTGCCCCTTTGCCAACCATCCTACAATGATTAAGTGTCAAGATTGTTTCTGCCAGTATTACCGTGGTCGGATTTATCTGATTGTTTTCGTATTCAATGAAAGCTGTGGTTGCCTCTAAACTGATTACTCTAGTTAAATTTGGAAACAACATCAGACCGAAGATTCCCAAGGTGAGTATTCTGCTATTTTCTTCAGTGAATATATGGTTACCCCTTCATCCTTCAAAAAATTCTTCTATTATCTTCCTTTTTAAACCACCTGTACTTTTCTCTAACATTTTGTGCAAATCTGGGATCTTGGTCAATTTAGCCAATCTAGTTAACACGTTATTGGGTTTTTGGTGGAAGTAGATCATGTATAGATCTTTAGGGAACTTTGTGAGTAAACTATACTCCTCTAAGGTGGGGCATATATCTATGTCCCCAAAAGTAAAACAACGATACTTAGGGTTCTAAAAATACAAAAGAACTTTAATGGTTGAATTCTAGATGGGCACCTTTGTAATTTCCACCAATCTCCTAAATTTCTTAGAAAATTCATCTTCGCGAATGTTTCTTACATGTGAGAGGAGCTTTTTCAGGTCATTTCCGGAGCTGCTTATACTTTTGATAGGTGGCAATTTACTATCATTTAGTCTCAAGCAATCCCCTTTTAACAGTTGTAAGGATTCAAATTTCAACCCATATTCGACAGAAGTCATTTTTTTAATGGAGGCCATGCTATCAGTTTGGAATCCTACAAGGCGAGAAGCTTAGGGTTAAGTATGTCTTAATGCAACAAGGTTTATTCAAAAGAGATATATCATATGGATAGGTTCTAGTTTCTCTATATGGGATAGGAAAAGGCGCTATATAGGCTTAAAAAAGATCTCTTGTTGTCCTAGTGATCACCCTCGTGAAGGTAATATAGAGGCTCGATAGGTAATGGGATGGCTCGTGTACCAGTTATTACCAATCCAAGCACTTAACAAAGAGTTGGATGACTTCGCGAACTTAAACCCTGACTAAAAGTCATAGGATAAGTCGTTACTCCCTCACTTAACCTGAATTTCCACATGTATCTCAGAGCAGTGAGAGATGTATGAAATGTGTGTTTGCATTTAATATCTATGCATGCACAAGCTAAAAACATGCTATATGTAAATAGAAATGAAACAAACAAACAAAGCATAGAAATTTAAACACATTGCAAATACATAAACCACACAAAACACAAAGCTCAGTCCAAAACTATAAAACAAATATGTCCCTAGTTGGAGTCGTCATTTTGTCGCATATGAGTGAAAGACGAGGATTAGAAAGGGGTCATTTGGAGTCGCCTAATAGTTGTTTGGTTTAGGGTCGCTAGGAAATCCGAGTATATTAGTCTTATTAGAGATTCAAGGATGAGATTTGTTGTGGCTAGAGAAGGTATTAGCACCATAGCACACCCTACATGAGGTAAGTTACTTTGTGGTTCCGTGTGGTTTAGGGGTTTTGATGGTTTTCTGGTTGGTGGTCTATTTGTGGTTTAGGATGGAGATTAACTCATATGAATAAATATGGTATTTAAGAATTTATTATGGACTCGTGTGCCAAATAAATTCTTAGAAAAAAGCTCTTCATAATTTATGTATTACAATGAAAAATACTCCCAATTAAAATTGATGAATATTTAGAATAATTCTAAAAATTTTCTAGTCAACTCCGATATTTCAAATATCAGCCTCACATGTAGGTTCAATGTTCTATACCAGGATTTCCAGCCATTAATTCTCATAAATTAAAAAAGTGATTTATTGAAATATTGGCTAAATTCTCATGAATTTAATAAACTAGTTATTAAATCTTAAAATACATGCAAATATGTATTTTGAATTTTTGTAAGGAAATACTACGCAATATGATTTTATTTGTATTTTTAAGACATTTGGCCGTATACAACATACAAAAAAATTATTTTATTGTTCTTTCTTTTTCTTTTTTCTTCTAAAAGGCTTAAGAAAAATTAATGAAAAAAAAAGAAGAGAAAAAGAAAGGAAGGAAACAAAAAAGCAAAAGGGCTTTCCTCTTTTTATAGTATTATATATATTCCTTTTCTTTTCTTTTTTATTTTTTTAGGGGAACCTGGTCAACTCAAACGGATTGACTCAATTGGGGTTGACCTAGTTAGATTGATGTGGTTAGGTTGATCTAGTTGGGTTGGCCCCGATCGAGTTAAAAGGATAAAAAACATACCAAAAAAAAGAAAGAAAACGAAAATAGATCAAAAGGATCAAAAACACAAAAACTTAAAAGTTTTAGAACATAGACGGATCAAAACATAAAAAACAAAAACAAACAGATGAATGTTCTTCATCTTCCCTCAAAATGTAATTCTCAATCCAGAGCGGATTTCGAATGAAAAAGGCATATTCTTCTTCGCAAACCTTCCTAGATCAAGAATCAACAGTACAAAACTCTTGATGATTGACGAAGTTACATGATTTTTCCCAAAAAGGGTTTCGGTTTGAAAATCAAAACCCTAGAATTAAACCTCTTAAAAACTTTTATTGGTGCTAGAAATTCCCATATTGTTTATAAAAAATGAAAGGTGGACCTATTTGAAACAGAAATTAAACCAAACGAGATTTAGGGCTAGTATTTAAGGCAAGATTCAACAAATGAATAGCCGAAACTTTCTCTCACTATTTCTTACAAACCCTAGCTCAAAACTCCTTCTTTTCCCTCTTTTCTTCCATTATCTCACATAATCTCTCATTTTTAGTGAATTTCCTAGGGAAATTTTGAGAAAACTGAAGGAGAGAAGTTTCCTCTCTCTAAAAAAAAGTCTATGGCTACTGGAAACAACCTTTAGATTCTAATTTCATAATTAATTATACTTTTGCCCTTTATTTAATGTCCCTTGTATTTTTCATGTAAACTACCTGGCTTCCAACCTAAGTTACGAAGCCTTTCCAAACTTTGATTTGCCTGAAATTCTAACCTAAGGTGGGTAAACATGTCATGAGATTCCATGAAAAAGTTCAATCCAATCTGACAATTGGATTGAAAGTTATGTATAATAGCGTAAGATTGGTCGGTTTGTGATTTTTCATAAACAAATCTAAATTTTCTTGTTCAATTCTTATATAAATCATCTCAATTATTCCTCTTAACACAAATTTATTTTGTTACATCAAAATATATTTATTTTATATTTCCACTTTTGTTTATTCGTCAAATTTATTATCGTTTCACAGTAATGTTAGTAATTTTTTAGCTGGTGCTTGCACCTTCATTCTTGTCTTTTTTTTTATACTATCATTTCTTATAGTTTATTTTATTATTTATTATGCATTTAATTATTTGATATCATTTTCTTATTCTTTTACCCATCAAAACCCATTAATGGTTTCACTGTCATTATGAATTTTAAATTAAAAATTATAGTTCATGTACATCCATACTTTTATATTTAATCATGGAGATCATTCTCTTCATTTCATATAATATTCTCTATTATTTATATCGCTTAGTTATTTTTCTTTTCATTCTCGAGTTTTTATTACTTGTTGGGTTATTTATACATTTGGTTTTATGTTTATGCGAGAGTTTACACAACTTTTGAGAGATAAAGAAATGGAGAAAACCCCTAGATTTTGGAAGAATTATGGGGCTTGGATGGATTTGAAGATTTAAATGTGAATTTAAAAAATTTGGCTCGATATTCATAGCGATAATTTTGATTATAGAGATAAAAAAAAGTCATAAATCTAAGATAAAGAAGATTTACATTGTTATTTGATTGTTAATATGATATAATATATAAGGTTATTTCACCGTTCCAATCAATTTGAAATTTTTTGTTGATGGAGCATTTTCTGTAATTTCCGAAACAATTAATGCTTAAGTTTCCCTTTAATTTAATTATTGAGAAAATTTACAAGAGAAATTAAAAGAGAAGGAACAAAATGTTAGTGAGTGTGCTTAATTGGGTCCATATAATAAGGTCTACGCTCTTTGCTAGTCAATTTTAGCCCAGCCTATCTTTTTCTAAAATCATATACAAAATGTGTACTTTCTTTTATAATAAAAATATTAGATAAACACAATTTTAAAATATTTTGGAAAAAATATCCCTTGAAATTATAATTTAGTTAAAATTACACTTGAAAAATTA
>Ga0325414_1003691_pt1 | contig 15981 bp, 5 predicted proteins | sample PopdelMetagenome_8_FD_206183 | JGI IMG/M metagenome (GOLD analysis project Ga0325414, IMG submission 206183) | Populus deltoides microbial communities from Bellville, Georgia, United States - Leaf-PdKOR-R3 | ecosystem: Host-associated > Plants > Phyllosphere > Phylloplane/Leaf | place: USA...
TTTTTTTTTAATTATTTTCTTTAATGTTGATTCAGTGATTCACATGTTGATCCAGTTGTTAGAATCAATTCTAAAACTTATTTGAAAAAAAATCTAAATCATTAAATGATTGGGTTAGCCCATAAGTGATCAATTATTTTTATTAAAGTATTGTTTCGTTCTTTATAAATAAAAATTTCTTGTTTTTAATCTCACCAAGTTAACTATATCACCAATATTTTATCTGATTTATCTAGAAATTTAATCCCGGTCATGTTTCAAGTCTCAAATTTCTTGGATGGGTAAAGGTTTAACAACAACGGGTATAACGCACACCAATTGAGTGGACAACATGAACCCTTGAACGGTAGCCGGAATAATTTCTTCTGAGACTTGGCATTATGGCTCATTCAATGCAGGTCTTATTTGATTTGACGCTTCTACTCCCTAGTTTCTCATTGTCGACAATGGGGTTAATGTCCTTGGAGTTTTACTTTCATTTTCTTGAGTCAATATGATCCATCAGATTTTTCATCACTTTCTCTATCACTGTCTTCTTTAAATTTAAGGTCATCGACCCTTCATTGTCACGGACAACTGAGATTCTTAGCGTAGGTCAAAAGGAAGATGGAAATAATGCAAAGGGAAGACAATGGGGGCATCCATCTGTTATTCTAGGTCATTGTGGGGTAGCGATGGAATTTGCTTTCTCCATCCTGGTGTTGTTAGGTTATCCAACAGACAAGGGTTGCTGACTTGCTGCTGTAGATGCCTAATGGTTTCAAAGCTGGATCTCATCATTCCACCTGGACGCTATCTCGTTGTCATTGCAAGAGGCCAGCTGCACTGTAAAGATATTATGATCTCTCTCAGATCCTTTATGTTCTACAGAATGGAGCTTAAGCATGAAATGAAAAGAAGCATTAAAAAGTGCAAAACCATTAGCAATCTGAAGGAAAAACTCAACAAGGATTTTTTACTCTGTTGTATATTGTATTGATCCATAATGCAAAGCTGTCCATCATAAAGATTATTCTAACTTACTGTTTGCTATTAGCAGTCATGGCAGAGAACCAACTAAACAGTCCTCCAACCATTCAAAGAATGAAAGTTAGCTTGTTACAGCCTCTCCTTTTACTGTCTTACCACCATCTAGGGCTGGCCTCCTATGGACAAGGGCCCTTGAAGCAGCAAGGATCTCTATTCTCTTTGACTGTAACTCTATAATTTCTATTAGTATATTACACGTAGCTCTACAACCTACTTCCCCAAGTTGCCCTTTCTGAGTTTGGAGGGATGGTATCTGATCTCTCAGAAGCTTGCATGCTCTAGAGCATTTACATCTTCACCACATGTCTTGTGAACTTCCACCATTCTCTCAACGGACCTGCAAATCCCGCTACATTTCCAATCAAATGAAGCAGCACAGACACTGCCAAGCTGAGCCTTCCACTCACAATCTGCGGTAACGAATCACATCATTATCTCTGTAAGAAGTATTTATATTTATGCTATATTCTCACTCTTTAAATTAATCACTATATGCAGTTCGGTAAAAGGATGAATGGAAACTAGTAATAATTCTGAATATGTCTGTTTATAATTACAAGAGCTTACAGATAGCAAGAAAAACCTTCAAAATTAACACTATAATAAGTTCAAAGAAGCAAAATGTCAATTTGGATCTGCTGAGTTTTACAGAGTGAGCATCTGTCCTCAGAGGCAGGGAAATTTTACAGGTATTCAGGTGTTGCTTTCTTCTTTTCGCCTACCGACCAGAATAGATTTCCCATGTGAAAACTAAATGAATAGTATATAAACATGTACCGCTAGCAGTGTCAAATTTACCTGGTGGAGTACCACAACAGATTCTCTTATCGTCAACGTGCTCCACATCTAAACCGATAAACCAAGATCCCAGAGAAACATCTTCATTGACATATTTATGCAATATGTGCCTGAAGATAAGATTAAAAGAAAATTGTAGTGCATATTTAGCAAAACAAGTTCACAATCTGTAATGCTTAGGAATCAAATACATGGAGCCAGAATTAGAACCCCCTTTTCCAGATTCTTGGTATCAAACTGGATTAGCAATCAATTTCAGCTCATCCAATCATTACTCATAAGTGACTCTTAAGTTTTTCTGTAAGCCAAATAACTTGTATGACTGGAGGGAGACTTACTGGTTTTCAGATATATAGGTAGCCAAATCCTTTGATATAGCATAAAGTTGTCCAGTAGCATGTCGGAAATACTTGTTTCCAGCTTCTCCGAATTTCCAATACTCTGGTTCGTAATATTTCACTCCCCTGTTTCATGGATATGTAAGAAACCATACCTTACCAATGTTGAGCTAATTCAAACAGCTCAGACCATTAAGCATACCTTTTAGAAAGTACAGGACCAGACTTCATACAACCGACATAAACCCGATGTTTCTTTCGGTGTCCAGCTAAGATTGTGCCCAATGTTGCTATATTAATTTGACAGCAAATGAGCTCAATGAGATGGGAGAAACAAGATAAACATGCACTTGGAAAATTTACAGGCACTCATCTCTAAAAATGCATGTCATTTTCTCCAATTCTACATATTGGTGCGCGCGCGTGTGTGTGAGAGAGAGAGGGCATATTGCCTACAAGATCTACAAATTAAACATGCAAGAAAGGATCAAAATTCTTTTTACCTAAATTCACATGAACATCATCGTCAACTTTGATATAAAAGTCCGCATCCCACAAACCAACAGCGGTGCTAAAGTAAGTCTTTGTCTTGGCTGATAGTTCCAGGTATCCCTCAACATGTTCCTGTTTAGACATTATGAAAAATAAGAAGCATATACCTATTTGACATTTCATTAGACCCACTTTCAACCATCTGGAGTGCAAAAGATGAATGTAACGGCTAAGTAATGAATAAAATCACCAGTCTCAAAAAATCTCCGTGCACCATTTCCTCTGCTTCAATAGCTTTGTCAAGAATGCCACCAGCAGTTGAACTGTGGAAAAAGCCATTTAAGAAAATCTCCTCTTTAAATTCATACTCCACAACTATATAGTGTACCAACATCTAGCATGAACAGTGAACATAGCAATCAAGGAGGTATACAAGTCCATTTCCATCCTTTCTTCCTCGGTTTATTACCACTTGTCCATCGTTTCTATCTCGGTTTATTTCACAGAGCACTTGATTCTATACCTATTGCATCAGTTTTGAAATCTTTTTACCTAAATTCACATGACATTGCGATTGTTTTATCTACAAGTTTTTCATATCTCTCTGGATTTCTTGCTTTTAAAACAAAGTCCTGCTTTCATTATTGCATCAGTTTTGAAATCTTTTCACAATGATATAATCAAATTTGTACAACCTTTCAGTGCTAGAGCCACAAACTACACATACAGTCCAGTAGAAGAAAGATGGCAAGTGCTACACTTTATAAGAAAATCAAGCACACCGCAAACAACACTAGCTACAAGATAGGCGTAAAATCTCACCTGTGACCTATAACAAAGCGTATGACTATACCCTTCTCCTTCTCCAATTTCTTTCTTGCCTCACCTATTTAAGGATTCAAAACCTGAACTCGTTAGTCATTCTCTAACTGGCAACTGGAGTAGCATATAACTTTAAAAAGAACAAGTCAAAAACAAATTTGGTCCCGACCAATTCACCTTGTGGCATCCAAGTTGTACGAACAGAATCCCTCCGTTTCCGACTGCTAAAAGCTGTATTGATTCCAATTACCATAAAGTATTTTCTTTTCGAGTTTCCTGATGCAGTATCGCCACTTAACAAAGATTGCTGCTCTGCCTTAGCAGCTGCTAGTTTCATCTCTATATTTGAAATTTTACTATCTAGGGCCCTGCATTCAGAATAATACGGCAACAGGATTTGCATTTAGGTCAATGAAAGGGTAACACCATCGTATCTGTGAAACTCAGCATAATGTACAGCAGAGCTTACCTGATATCATACTGAGTATTTGAAATTTGCCCTAGACTGTTAATGGATGTATGATTTTCAACCTTCTGATAGTGGCAAAAGATTGAAGAAAATACTATAACTAGAAAGTCAATTGCGATAGCATAATTGAAAAGCACAGCTGAAATCTGATCATATAAAGCCAACAATGCAGAACAAATGACTTAAAGAAACAAGTACATTGCAAATTCTAACCTTTCCTTGACAAATATGACAATTGTATAAAAGAAAGTCCATGGACAGCGACACTAACATTCAGCAATAAATTCTTCCATCCGGTTTGCATTTATAAATCACAAGTTATATATATTTGAAGAAAACTGCTTTTAAGATACGATAATCCATAGCTAAATTAAACAATAAAAAATTCTTATTCCCATAAATTATCGATCAACCACTGAAATGTCATAACTGATGTGTCAGAGAATTTTTAGCATTGTAGTGAAGTGTGTTTTTCAATTGAAAATATATTAAAATAATGCTTGAACACCAACTAGCCATACTTCATTCTGAATTACCTCAATGCCACATAGCGCAACACAACATTAAGATTGTCCATATGTTTTTAAATAAAAGCCTGATATGCACTTACAAGCTTCTGATTACAATTCTTGGATTCTAAATTTGTTCTTTCAGGCTCTGTCCAAATCCTGGTGCAAGATTTCTTGATTAATATCTATGACAAAGCAAATCACCTTGACTTGTAAATTAAAGTAGCCCAAATCCACTGACAAAAAACAATTATAACTTCAAATGACTGCCAAAATTTATCAAACGAAGCTTGCTAGCAATTGGCACCAAAACTTGTGTAATATAGAATTATAAAAAATGTGGCCCAAAACAGCATAGAATAACACTCTGCAATTTAATCCAGCCCTACAAGTTGTAGGCTGCAACATCAGACACAAATTTAAGCGAAGGAAATAAAAAAGAAACGACAGCACACGTTTACAGCTTCTGTTTCCAAGGTTAATATAGTGTCGGTGGAGACATATTTGCCAAAAGAAAACAAAAAATTCAAAAAAAAAAAAAGATCAACATGGCAGTCATTTGATTCCACAATATCCAAAAATCAAGAACAGAAGAGTGAAGCGCAACACAATTTTTTCCTAAAACATTCAAGTTCTTCTTGTCTTACGACATTTAGCTTCAAGAATCAATGGCAACACTTCAAATTAAAAGTCCAAGAAATCAGTCAAAGAGGCTTACTTCAACAGCACACACCAATCCAAATGACCCTTTTCAATATCTCTATCATAAATCACATATTTCTCAAAATTAATTGATACCCAGTAGAGTAAAAATGCATCCTACAATCAAAGCAATAGGAACGCATTAATCAAAACTTGCCTGTTAGTGAATAATATCCCAGCAGAGAAGCTGCCAAAACAAAGCAAAAGAGCCAGATTCCTTGACACCACTGCATTCCTTGAACCCATCTCTCCTCCTCCAACTCCTACTCTACCCTTCACTGACATTTTTGTTTTACTATTTAACCTACACTCAACAACAAAAAAACAAAAAGACTCAAACTTTATCAGAAGTATAATTCTAAAAACAATTTAGACACAACTCAGAATCTGTTTTGGTTAAAAAAAACAAATCAAAGTGGTGTTGTACATGTGTTTATGTTTATGCAATGACACAGTCTACACACTTCTCTCCCTCCACAGAAGGGAACAGAGAGGGAGAGGGAGAGAGGTGCTCAGTGAAAAGTCCCGGTTACCAACTACCACTCTTATTAATATATATAGTCTCAAAAATTACTTAACCGTTCTCTTTACAGTATGTTTCTGTTTGTCACCATTAATGTACTTTTGATGTTATATGTTTCAAGACTACAATTAAAATGTTGTCTTTTACTTTTTGGAACAACAATATTAATGTTTCTAGTCTACACTAATAACAGTAACAGTTTCACTTTCATAGGATTAGTGCTTTCTTTCTTAGTCAATTCATAGGGTTAGTGCTTAGAGCTTTGATGCTAGTTCTTGGTCTTGACAGTTTAAGATTCATTTAAGTGAACCCAGATAGATTTGAAAGATATCAAATTGGAAAGGTAATTTTCACTTTATCTAAATCTGAGTATATAATTTTTTTTTCATTTAAGTATATTAATTTTTTTAAAAAAACTTTCAATTAAGCATTTGTGTACATCTTTTGTTAATCAATTACTAAATAAAAATTACAATACTGGTATACCAAATTTTAGTTTTTTTCAATCAAGTACATGGGGTTTAATGTTTTTTTGGTACACTGATTTTAGTACTCCTTAAAAAATCAATAATTTTTTTATTTTTCAATCACATAATATCTATAATAAATATTTTAATGGTTATTTATAATTTATCTATTTATTTTAATTAATCTTTAAATAATTTCTAGGTTCCATGTAGAATGCAGATAGCTTGCGACTTATTATTAGTTTTTTAAAAGGATTTATTTTAATTTAAAACTTTTTCATTTATTAAATATAATATTATTTTGAGCAGTACTCTTACTAAAAAAAAACTTAGAAATTAAAATTTGATGGAAGTAATTGATTGACACAATCAATAAAAAAACCGGTGTATTAAAATAAAAAGATTAAAGTTCATGAACTCCATTGAGAAAAGTTAGAAAGTTAGTATACTTCTAGTGTAATTATCCCAATTTGCAAATAGAGAATTATGTTTTAATCTCTATAATTTAAGAAATGTTCCATTTCAGTCCTTCAAGGTTATAATTTATCAATATTAATCTTATAGTTTTCAAATTCTCTAATGTATATATATTTTTTATATTCTCAAAACATCTTAAAGACGTGTTTTGTTGGTATATTCAAGAAAATAAATTTTTCTTGTTGTTAAACCCCGATTTGAACATAGAAGATCGAGGAAATGAACAAACTTCTTTAACCATTATCCCATAAAAGTTGAAAGCGAACCCATATTTTTTAGATATTTAGAGTTTTTAAAACCTCTCTGAAACTATATGCGTGGCTAACATAAAAAAATTGATCTTACATGGGCTGAGGTGGAAATGTATTAAATCTACGGGGACTGCTTTTTGAAATATAAAAAAGAAGAGAAGCACTAAACCTTCTATAATCTAGGCCGTCTATTATTTGCGTGAAACAAAAGTAAAATAAAGTCAACAAGCTTATAATTTTATATAAAAAAAGTCAACAAACACATTAATAACATAACAAAAAAAAAGAAGAAGGTTGATCCGAGTATAGAAGATTAAAATTAAAATTAAATTTGAAAAAAAATTCTAATATCGCTGTCTCGGTTCTGGAAACAAACTGGGCTTATTGCAAATATTTTGGCAAAATTAGTTGTGGGCTACACCTCTTCTCATCTCTAGAGCATTAAAAAAGCTACCATTTTGACTGTTGTTTTCTTCTTCTTTTTTTCATAGCAGTTGAACTAGGAGTAACACAGACGACACAAGCATGACAAATGATGTAACATGGGCTGTTTTTGTCTCTAATAGTTCATGTTTTAGCTGTAAGAAGAAACACATATCATGGCTTTAATAATAACTTTATTTCCCGGTTTAACAAGAATGATATTCTTGAATTAACTTGCATGTTAATTTAGACTAAATCCCTCTATTCGAACGATCTTAGATTTACAATTTCTTTTACATCGTTCGAAATCTTTTAATAGAATAAATCTTCTTGATCGTAATGTTCTCAGTATACGAATTTAAGAAATCAAAGAAGAGAGGAGAATTTTAATGGTGAATGAAGTAATACAAGCACAAACTAGCACCTTCCACCCTTTAACAAAGCATCAATGGAAAGATAAAATCTAGGGGCAACAAGTTAGGATTTTGTACTTTTGTGCAACGGAATATCCATTCGAACGAAGGTTTAAGTTTAGTGTTTTTTTTATGAACTGAGATGACAGATGATGAAGCACTTTTCCAACGTTAGCGTATAGGTGTTACACCTTTAGTTTGCCAATGTGTAAAGAAGATAGCAATATCATAAAAGGGAAACGATATTGGAGATAGAACTTAAGATCACGAAGCAATATTGAGACAAGAGTTCTAGTGAATTAATCAACACTCAAGAACCACTTGTATTATTTATAATCAGGAACACTTTTGTGTGGATTCAAGGCAATGGCAGAAAGTTTTTTTTTTTTTTTTTTTTGAAGTGGTCCCTGAAAGTATTGGAAGGTGCTCAGCATGTGATCAATGGTAGAGGTGGTAAGTGAAGGGAATGGAGAATTTTGTTAAGAAAATAATAGATATTCCTGTCGGAAAAAGGGGTTAAAGGCTTCTGTATTCTGGTGGAGATGTGGGGATCTATGAATTGTAAATGTCATTGACATCTTGTTCCAGATTCTGATACCATTGTTAGCATGCAAGAATACGATTATTTTCTTGAACTTTATGCTGGTGGCCCCTTGATCCGATTGGAATGGATTTTAGAAATACTTGACAGTGAAGTTACACGATGAAAAGGCAATCCCTTTTCTATCTTGAACTCTTTTCGATCATAGAAATGATCAAGACGTGTGTGCCCGTTTGGGAAAGTGGCGCGGGGGCAACCGCAGCTGCGCCCTCGTTTCGGCTGCACATTCCCAAACGGAGTCACAATATATGGAACGGAGTCTGGGATAGAATGCTAAAAGATTTTATCAACCAATACAAAGGAGAAAAGATAGTTCAAGCACTTGCACTTGCATGCAGGCCCCATCTGTCCAGCTAACAGCACAAACCAATATATAAATCTTCTTGTAAGTAAATGACCAAATCAAAGTCATAAAGGAAACAAGAGCAAGATTTTAAGTAATAAGGGAAGGCATGAAACAGGTGTAAAGCATTAGCAGCCAAAAGCAAAGAGGTAAGAAGATTAAACTAATCCTCTTTCAAATCTCACTGCATTACTCAAAACACAAAATTCTACCAAGTTACCAGGCAAAATCTTAGAGGCTGCCAAAGGTTTTTTTTTTTACTTTTCAATTTTCCTCTCTTCCTAGAGACCACACAACAAAAAGGGCAGCTCTGACTTCTACTTTCTACTCCCTCGCTGGTACATAACATACACCATATTGGATTTGATAGTTAATATAAGCAGCAGCTAAAGAAAGAGTACTTCATGGGATCATGGGACCCTATTTTACAAGATGACAAAATTGATGATGATGATGATGATGATGATTTTTTGATGGTGGTGATGAACTAGATTATTATGATGATTAGAGGGAGGAGACGACAGTAAACTTGGTTTTGAAGAGTGGTTTTAAGAACACTTTTTTACTCTAGAAAACCAGTTTTTGTCAAAATAGCATTTCTTACTTTGCTAAGATCTCTCCCTTTGAGTGTCCTTCCAATCCCTTCACACACAGAGAACGAAGAGATTTGACTCCTTGCAAGCTTCCTAGCTAACCACTCGTGTGGAGGCACTATGCCATCATCACCATCTTCATCACAATCATCAACATCATCATTGACATGATCATCTCCATCACCATAAGCAATACCATTATGGTCATCAACCCATGAAGCCATAATATCCCTTGAATCTTTCCCATAAATTTTTGACCAATCAGGGATGTTCACAGGAGCTGATGACTGCTGTTGAGCTGCTTTGCCTCCATGGTTTGTAGTTGTTGTCTTTGTTGCTGGGATCATTCTTGGAGCCGTACTAGGTAGATGCCATGCAGAAGAAAAGGAAGGACCTGAAAAAGGGTACTTGGAGTTAGAACTTGAATCTCCCATCTCCTTCACGACTGACCAAACATCTTCTTCTTCAAAATCTTCATCTCTCATTGATCTCCTTCCATAGCCACCAACAGTAATACTTCCCTTACCCAAGACACCACACCAATCTGCCATAACTACTAAAAACGACAAGAAATGGAATCAAAGTCAGTATTTTAGAAATCAAAACAAACGAGGAAGAGAGGTCTTGAGCTAAAAAAAAAAGGAAGGTTTCTTCACTCAATATAAATAAATGAGGTAAAGAGAGGATTCTTTTTCTTTGTTTTTTTGGGATTTAACTATTAGTTAGTGCTGTCTTCTGTTTGGTTTTGATATTAATAAATTTATGTGTTTGATAGCGTACCCGATGCGGGTTTTTTTAATATTTTTAATTGAAAATTTATTAAAATATTTTTTTATTTTTAATATTACTATATTAAAATTATAAAATATAAACATTTCCAATAAGATATTTTTCTTGAATAAAAAATTATTTTTTAAATTTATTTTATCAATTGCGTGATCATAATAGAAGTAAAAGAAGTTTTGACAAATTTATTCACTCTATTCGACTTTAATGATGAATCGAAAAAGAAATTTTTATTTGTTTTTTTTCTTTTTTGAAGAGAACAAATCTTTTTATCCAATGATAAGAAAAAAAAATGGATTTGAGTTTTCTGTGGGAATGATTTTGGAAGATCTAAAACAAAAAGGAGTTATATTCACTTGTAACAACACTATGAATTGATCCAGAACCTAATTTACATCTAATTCAAATTCAATATAGGATCAAATTATTTTTCTTTTAAACTTAAAATAAATATTAATAGAATTTTTTTTTTGCAATATCATTAAATTTAATCAAGCAGTTTGGTCTTGAAACCTGTTACCTCGACTCCTTGTCAAACTTGAGTTTTAAATTAAACCACATGAAAGTTAATCCAAATGAATTATTCAATTTAATGTATCTAAAAACAACTTGGACAATCAATAAAAATATCATATAGCTTTTTAAAAAACATTAAGATAATGTTTTTTTATATTAAGACGATGTTAGATTGGATCGATCTTGGTCACCATGCAACCTGAATTATGGATTTTAATGGGTTTACTAACTTTGTTGTTTTTATAAATTAGTTTTGTTTAATTTTATGATAACATTAGATGTTTTCGAAATCAAGTATCAAATCTAAAAAAAATATTTATTTGCAATGGTGATAATTCTATAGAAAAAAAATAAACCATGAATTTTATTTCTCAACCAATTTGAAATTGAATAAGAGTGAAATTAAAAAAGTAATTAGAAAAATTAAAGGAACAGAAACTAAAAAAAAAACAAATCATGTATGATGGGTAAACTCACTAAACCCGTGAAATGAATAATCTGGTCAACATGTCAAACCTGCAAATCAAGTAATGGACTTCATTGGGATTAATAACTTATTTTGTTCTAAACTATTGTTTTTTTAACTATATCATAACAAAACTAGATGATCACAAAATTGAGCGTTAAACCAATATTGAGATTTTTTTTAAGATTATGATAACCTCATAAAAAGCAAAACGGAACAAATTATGAAACTCAATTCTCAATTAGTTCAATATTAAATGATGAAATTAAAAAAATAAATTTATTAAAAAAAAGTTAAATTCATCATACCTGTTAATAGATTCATAGACTTTCTTAAATTTAATAACTTGTTTTTTTTTTCAAAACTATTTTTTTAATTATATAATAAAAAATAAACAATAATATAATTGAGTTCAATTAGAAAAAAAAAATAACCTGCTAAACTCACAAATTGGAATAACCAGGGTTTTTTTACCAAACTCGCAAATCGGGTCATTGACTCCACAAAACTTATTAACCTAGTTTTTTTAAAAAATAATTTTTTATTTAACTAAACTTTTTAAAAAATAAATCATATTGCGATGCTGAGATATCTTTCTGATATTAACTTGATGATGAGATTTTTTTATACTAAAATAATCATATAAAAAATAAATTGAAATAAATTATCAACTCTAAAACATCATAAACATATCATATAAGAACTTCGAAAAAAATTAATAATCATAGGAAAAAAATCAAAATACAAAAAAAATAAACCAAGGTAGATAACTATCGTAATTCATGGGTGCGAGGAAATAGTATTTTCCTATTATTTTAGCTTTATTTATAATTTATATTATAAAAATGTATTGAATCAATTTTAATTTTTTTAAATGAACAAATCAAGTGAAAAATGATTTAAAAAACAGGATTAAATAACTCACCAAAAGAGAAAACAAAAAAGGGGGGGGGAATCTCTACCTTAACTTTGTTTCAAGACCCTTCAAAAGAAGCAAAGATGTTTTGAAAAGATAATCTAAAGACAGACGGGGTGACGCATAGAACTCAACTAGGACAAAAGAAGAGAACCTTTAGAAAGACCTCTCCTTTATTAATTAATTAATTAAGAATAAACTACAAATGCTTAGTGTTTCACTATGAAAGTCCAAAACACACTTCCACAGTGAAATACTAAGCAATCTTCTTCTTCTTCTTCTTCTTCTTCTTCTTCTTCTTTCTTTTTTTTATTTTATTTTATTTGTTTTATTTTTTTTCTTTTTCTATGTCTTTATGGTTTTTTTATTTTTTTGCCTTTTTCTTTGTGTTTTTTTCTTTTAATGAACTTTTTTTTAATTTAGTTTGTTAATGTTAATTTTTTTTATTTAGTTATTAGATTTTCATGACACGGATCCCGGGTTTGAAGGGTTAACCTGGTTTGACGAGTTAACTCAAATTTATATTTTTTGCTTTTTTTCTTTTTAATTAATAACATATACTAAAATTGTTCAGTGTTTCACTGTGCAGTCCACGTGAAACGCTAAGCTGTTTTTTTTTGTTTTTAATTTTTATTGTTTTTTATGCCTTTATGGGTTTTGTTTTTTTGCTTTTTTTCTTTGTGTTTTTTTAATGAATTTTTTTTGTTTAATTTAGTTTGTTAATGTTAATTTTTTTTTGGTTATCAAACTTTCATGACACGGATCCCGGGTTTGACGGGTTAACCTGGTTTGACGAGTTAACCCAAAATTTTTTTTTCTTTTTTAAAGTTTGACGAGTTAACCCGGAATTTTTTTTCTTCTTTTTTAAAGTTTGACGAGTTAACCCGGAATTTTTTTTCTTCTTTTTTTCTTTTTAATTAATTTTTTTCATTTAGTTTAGTTTTTTAATGTTAAATTTCTTTCTATTTAATTATCAGACTTTCATGACACGTATCCCAGGCTTGACGGGTTAGCCCGTCAATTTGTTTTTATATTTAGTTATCGAAATTTCATGACACGAATCCCAAATTTGACGGGTTAACTTGGTTTGAAGGGTTAACCTGGTTAATTCAGATTCTTTTCTTTTTCTTCATTAGTTTTTCTCTTCCTATTGGTTTTTTTTCTTTGTTTTTTAACTAATCTATTTAATTATCACACTTTTATGATATGACCTTACAGCCAGATTCACATTTAAGGCTCTTGAGTCCGGTGTTGCAGCCAGACTCACTTAAACTTGAGTCATGTAAGTTTAATATTATTATTAATATTATAAATATTACTCTTGGATCAAGCGTTGCAACTAAACTAAAGGCTTTTGGGTATATCTTTACAGAAAAACCTAACACTCTTAGATCTTAGCATTTTTTTATATTTTTATGTAAGAAAAAAATTAAACCCGTGACGCGTGCCTTTGTTTTTTTTCTCTTTTCCTTTTTAAGGCTTTTACTGTGGATTGCATAGTACAGTCCACAGTGAAAAAGCTGATGCCTTTGGTTTTTTTTTTGTCTTGTTTTAATTTTTTTTTAATTTAGTTTCTTAATATTAAATTTTTTCTATTTAATTATCAGAATTTCATGACATGAATCTCAGGTTTGACGGGTTAACCCAGTTTATTAAGATTTTTTTCTTTTTCTTGATTATTGTTTTCTTCCTGTAGTTTTTTTTTCTCTTTGCTTTTTTCTTTTTAATTAATCTTTTTTTAATTTATTTCATTAATAATAAATCTTTTTTCTATTTAGTTATCACACTTTCATTATACGAATTCTAGGTTTGATAGGTTAACCTAATTTGGTGGGTTAACCCGGTTGATTCAGATTTTTTTTCTTTTTTCTCATTAGTTTTGTTCTTCTGATTTTATCTTTTAATATTATATGCAATTCACAGTGAAAAGGATGAAACCTTTAATTTTTGTTTTTTTGTTTTTTGCTTTTTTTATGCCTTTCACTGTGGACTGCACAGTGCAGTCCACGGTGAAAAGGCTGATGCTTTTTTTTTAATTAATTTTTTTATTTAGTTTGTTGATATTAAATTTTTTTTCTATTTAGTTACCAGACTTTCATGACACGGATCTCAGGTTTGACGGGTTAACTCAGTTAATTTAGATTTTTTTCTTTTTCTTCATTAGTTTTTTTCTTCTTATAAGTTTTTTTTTCTTTTATTGTTTCTTTTTATTTAATATTTTTTTATTTAATTTAGTTCATCAATATTAATTTTTTTTCTATTTAGTTATCGACTGATACTTTTAGTTTTTTTTTCTTTTTGTTTTTTTGCTGTTTTTATGTCTTTAACTGTAGACTGCATACTGAGTCTACAATGAAAAGATTGATGCATTTTTATTTGTTTTTTTTCTTTTTAATTAAATTTTTTTAATTTAGTTATCAAACTTTCACGACACGAATCCAAGGTTTGACGGGTTAACCTGGTTTGAAGGGTTAACCTGATTAATTCAGATTTTTTTTTCTTTTTCTTTATTAATTTTTTTCTTTTTAATTAATCTATTTAATTAACACACTTTTATGACACGACCTTGCAGTCAAACCCACATCCAAGACTATTGGGTCTGGTATTGCAGTCAGACCCACTTAAACTTGAGTCATGTAAGTTTAATGTTATTATTAATATTATAAATATTACTCTTGGATCAGGTATTGCATCCACATCCAAGATTTTTAGGTATAATTTTACAAAAAAACTTAATACTTTTAAATTTTAATTTTTTTAATATATTTTTTATATAAAAACTATTTACACACGGCATCACACAGTTCATATAACTATAAGTAGTTCTGTGGCTAAAATAGAATAGATCCAGAGAAGGTCACAGGCACTCCAGTGACATCAGACTTGTACAGCAAAGGCAAGGGAAACGACGGCATGCAGTAGGATTTTCATATGTTTTGTCTACATACATACATTAACCCAGAAATCAGCAAAAGAAAACAATTTTGAAAGAACACATATAAAAATAGTGATGGGTTTTGATTAGATTCTTAAAGTTAGTTGCCACCAAATAATACTCTCTTTTGTAACCTCATGGAAATGGCGCACTCTACAGGTGCTAGAAATCCAAACGCCCACAGAAACTAGTAGCAGCAGCCAGTACTGGAAGGATGGCTTTGATGGTTGTAAGAGCAAAACCAATAGAACAAAAGTCTTTATCGTATCATAACTTACCACCCATGGAGGAGAGTGGTCCGCTCCTCAGTATCAAGCAGTAGTGCTCACATATACAGAGAGAGAGAGAGAGAGAGAGAGATGTGTGTTTCGTGAGGGTACAGAACCTGGCTTGAAAGGAATTAGATTGAAAGAGACTTGACAGCAAAAGTTAGGAAAAAATCAGACTATGAGATAAGGACATAACTGTTTTTCGTCTTTGTCTTGTATACATATCAACTGTTAAGTTTTGTTTTTTTCAAAAAAAAAAAATATAGAAGTTAAAAGAATTGGCAAATAATATCATTGTAAAAAGTATATATATTTTATCAACCTTTTCTTTTGAATATATTATAAGCGATATAGATATATATATATATATATTTTTTTTTTATTAAACTTGTAGAATAAAAAATAAATTAAAATTAAAATCTTAAAAAGATTTTTTTAATGTTAATCAGCTAATTAATTAATTATTATAAATCAATTAACCGATTCATTTTTCTTAAAATTTTATCACGGTTATAAACCATGATAAAATTTTAATTGATCTCGTAGTTTATAACCATGATATTTAAATAAATATTATATTTTTAAATCGTGATATTTGAGAAATTTTTGAACCATGATATTTAAAAAATATTACAGTTTAAATATCACAATTTATAATTTCAACATTAAAAATATGTTGGTTTGCTAAAATATTTTGTTGTATTGTTAATTCACCATTCATTTTTATTTTATATCCTAATTACCCAATTTGCCCCTGTTAATATGATTTAGAGATTGCGTTTTGACTGTAGCTGTAATGTAGATTTTTTTAAAAAAATTTAAAAGTGTTTGGTGAAAAGAATT
>Ga0325414_1003692_pt1 | contig 15980 bp, 5 predicted proteins | sample PopdelMetagenome_8_FD_206183 | JGI IMG/M metagenome (GOLD analysis project Ga0325414, IMG submission 206183) | Populus deltoides microbial communities from Bellville, Georgia, United States - Leaf-PdKOR-R3 | ecosystem: Host-associated > Plants > Phyllosphere > Phylloplane/Leaf | place: USA...
ATATTATTTTAGGCTAATTTAAAATAATATATGTGATATAATTTAAGGGGAAAATTACATTATAGTTTAGAATTGCAATCCCCTGTTTTAATTACATTATAGTACTCAATTTATAAAATTTATTTACAATCAAATCATACTTGATTAATCATTACATTTTAATTTCTAATCAATGATCCTTATATGTGTGACATATTAGGTTCCCTAATAAGTTGGTCCAAATATAAATCATAATCCTAAATAAAATAGGATTAAATAAATTAATTTATTATCAATTCAATAATTGATTGAATTATATATTAAGATTAAGTACAATGTTTGGCAACCTGTCATGATCCCCCAAATATTAGAAAAATCATAGGTGGTTTGACTTATCCTTTTAATGACTAGTTTCTCAGTGTAATTATTAGCATTTCATCAACAATATTTCAATTTAGATATATATAACATGGAGTGCGTCTACTATGTCAAATTATCTTTGTTCTCAACACCATAGTCATTGATTTTTGGAATAAGATTTGAAACTCTTTTCAAATCTCATTCCACCTTGTGCAATGATTTACAATCAATACTATTTGAGAACATGTGGAATATTTTTTCTAATTCATCTAGGGTGATAAATCATCTTTTGATAACTTAAATACCTTCACATAGTTCATGTTATACCCAATATTTATCCATTTGTTACCATTGATTAGGACAACTTATAGCAAGATCAAAACACAACACTCTTTATATAAGATAACTTAGTGATCTCAAGTTTAAAGATCACTTACACAACTATTACACGAGTCTTTCTATAAACACTGGTGATCTCTCCATATAGAATTCTCATACGGGCCAGTTCAGTGTACATGTCATCCGACAAGCACCTACATATTAGTTCTAGGTATCCCTCATACCTTAACTTATGAGAACAACTACTTTTTTTCATAAAGAAAAGAGCATAATATGCATCGCTCTCAATAGCTCTAATTAATGTCCAGTCTTAATAGAGTATTGACCAGAAACATTTAAGAACAATGCTTTGATGCAATAGGAATCACATAATTATAACAACTTTATAATTTTCTTTACAAAATATTTTTATCCCAAGGAATTTATCTTTACTCTAAATTTATTAATTAAATATCATATTCATTAATAAAGTATTTGATGAATATTAAAAATAAATAAGTTTTTATTAATAAATTGAATATATTTACATGAATAAAGTCATCCACGTGTAATCAACTGATTGGTTATAAGACATACACTAACAAACCCTCCAATACCACGATCACCGCCTAACAACAATTATTGTTTCATCACTATCACCACCATACCTCGCTATCACTACAACTATCATCCTTTGACTACTATCACTACAATCAATATCCTAAATATTATCACTAAAATCAATATTATTTTCATAACTCAATTTTTATCCTTTTTATTCTAAAAAACAACAAAAATTAAAAAAAATAACAAAAAACAACAAAAATTCCAAAAAATATATTTTTGATGTATTTGTATTTTTGTTTTTGGGCACTTTTTGCATCTTTTCAAATTAAAGAATTCAAAATTTAAAAATTTACTTATGACGAGTTCAGTTTTTAACGTGCTCATTTAAAAATCATTGATTTATTTTTCTCATCGAGTCGACGTTGATTTTGTATTTTTCAAAAAAACAATATTTGGATAAGGAGACCAAAAGTGCAAAAAAACAAAAATGAAGGACCAAAGTGATTTTGGATTGCTTGGTTACCAAGTTTGCTTCAGAACCAAGAAATTATGAGGAAAAAGATAATTTTTTTTTTGTCTATAAGTAATAAGGGAATCTCACACACAAAAGGAGTAGAGAATTATTTAAAGCATAAAAAAATAACACAAAAAAAACCCAAAACCCATTTTTATTCATAACCATCAGCCATATATACAAAGTAAACAAAACAAATCCCATTGGCTCCATCAATCTGCATCTCCTCCTACCGTGCCCTTCATCCCTAAAACAAGCACCATCTCCTTTAAAAAATTTAAGCTTCATCTTCAACCTCTCTACCAGAATCAAGAGCCCATCCACTTTTCTCTCATTTTCAAATGGATAATCCCTCTCATCTCTTTCCATTTTATTTTTCTCTACTATCACCTATTGACCTATCAACAGCTCCCTCTCCCCACTGCGACAGCCACCACTGGAACCAACCACTGTGAGCAACACCCATTTTCTACTAATAGATAAAACAAAAGCATCCACAATATATAACCAGTGGCCTTTTTAGCTTTAAGAAAACCAGCCACAGATGACTGTGGCAACATCACAACCCCATTGCAACCATGAACTCATGTTATCCCACAAGATGACGCCAACAACCATACTTAAAACTAGCAGTAACAATGAAAAAAGACGTTAAGAACTAGTAGAGAGAGAGAGATGAAAAAGAAAAAAAAAGAGGACCGAACTTTTAACCAAGCAGATCTCATTCCTCAGATGTCTGTTTGTCTCATCGCCGGTGTAGGAGTAAGGAGAACACAGAAAAGCTTCAGATCTTACAGCTCACTCTCCTTTAGCAGTGGTTGTGGCGTGTGGATTCACTCGCCACCATTGTTCCACAATCCTTTGGCTTAATTCTAGTAGCTTTTAAACACACTAAACACCTTAGAAGGTCAATTCATAATCTCAAATTATTTTTTGGATAAGTTGTTAAAATGTTGTAAAATTTAAGACAAAATGCTCATTGTTGTGTATAATTTTGAACTTATTTGGACACTATTTATTTGGTTTGATGTATGTTGGGATTTGAGATGATTTGATAATTTGTGTTGGATTGTTAATTTATTTTTCTTAGGTTGTGATTGCTATTTGGACATTAAATGTTTATGTATAAATTATGTTTAGATTTGTGTTGATTCGCTTGAATTAGTATGCGATTTGAATATAATTAGTGAAACTAATAAGATTTGATGTTTGATTGTTGGTTTGTCGGATTATTAAATTGGTGAGTAATTTGCATGGAGTTGATACCTTGATTAAAATAGTTTTATTAAAACACGTTATTATGTTTTGCCAAACATGGTCTTAATCTAGTTTTCATAAATTTTCAAATTTTTAGAAGATCATTTTGTAATTAATTTTGAGTTCCCCACATTTTTTATCCTCTCGTATTTAATTTTGAATTGTGAACTCCATGTAAGGTGCTTTTTTGGTATTAAATAAATAAGTTTTCCTCCACAAAAACAAAAACAAAAAAATCTTTCTTTCAAAAATAAAACTTTATTTCAATTTGCATATGGATAAGTCTCTCCTAAATTTTAAAAACAATCATATTTCCATAAATTAAAAAAATACATGGCATGATTTAGCATTTTTTAAATACCAAAAAAATCAAGAAAACTAGTTTTGTGTATACATTTGCATGTATTTTTGGATTTAATAACCAGTATATAAAATCTATGAGAACTTGACCTACATTTCAAAAATACCAAAACTATATTTTTTTTATATTAATATCATGGATTATGAACTTATATGTACGACATATTTAAGATATTATTGTTACATATTTTTTAACCCATAAAAAATCAAGAAAAGAAAAAAATACAAAATACAAAAGGATATACATGAAGAAAGCTTAGAGCTTTGCCTAAGTTGTTGGTGAAAGACCAACATGTATAAGATTGACACAAATGGCTTGTTTGGTGAAAATATTTTTATTTGGGGTAAAGAAATATAAATTTGGATAAGTAAGGACTTAATGAGAATTTTGGAAGGTTTAATTAATTTTATTGATGACTTAATTGCAAGAAAAATTGATATTTAAAGTCAATTTAGGTTTTAATTGAAATAAGTTAAAGTCTAAAGGTCAATTTGGTCAAATCAAGAGCTTAATTCCACCATTCAACTGAGAAACATCCCCTCTACAAATATCAGGTACTCCCATCAAACATTTACATCTCATTTTCTTTAACAAACTAAACAACATCTTGTCTTCAATCAGCCATTACTGTATTTTTAGATTATAGGTTGATCGGTCGACACTTTTAAATGAATGAATGTGGAGCTACAAACCTCCAAATTGAGTAAGGTTGGATCTAATTAAAAGATGTGCACCCCCTCAACCAAGATCAGGTGGTCTTTAATGATGATGACGTCGGACTTGCTCCAATAAAGCATTAAAAGTGGTCAACTCAATTATCAATAGTTGTGATACCCATTTCACATATCAAGCCTTATTAGTGGGTTCTTATCAAAGGTTGATCACGTTTCTCTCAAGATCAAAATGCCATAAACAAGCTCTTTGGTCTCCATGTTTGGAAAACCACCAAAACCTCAAAAAACTAAGTTTGTTGCAAAACCACCATTGAAAAACCAACATAGGTATTAAGCTCACAGCTGTTAAATGTACTTCAGAACCCTCTCATTTTGATCAAAAAGTTAAGCTTTGATTAATCTACGTTTGAACTCATCAAAAGCCCTAGCAAAACCTTATAAATACCCCCTGAAAAATAAAATAAAATAGTGAAAAAATAAAGGAAAAACATGAAGAAACACATTATACAAAGACCCTAGTGTGAAGGTTCAAGAGCCTAACATAGAGGGTCTAAAAAGGTTTGGAAGGAAAACATAGTAAAAGGGAAAGAAGGGAAAAAAAGAGAGAAGGAAAATAGCAGTCCATATCCAGCAAGCTTTGAGAAGGTATAACCATATAAAAGATCAAGGGTAAAGTCCTTGTGGCCTGTCTATTCATGATTTCTTAATGCTTAAACCTCTTATGATGTTGTTTGAGCTCATCTTATATTGTTGGATTGATTTTGGTGCTGCAATAATCTAATGTTTTTCGACAGAGTTTGTTTTATTCTTTTTATTGTTTTAAGCATGTTTTATATTGCTAAAGTTTTCTTTATGATAGTTTGTTCTAATTTTGGTCAATAATGTGCTAGTAAGGCTTGCACTAAAGGCATGATTCTTGGTTTTGATGCTTATTTTATTCTATGTTTTTAGCCCAATAGCATGTTAATGATGTATTTGAGATATTTTGATTGGTGTTTGAATTTATTTTGTAATAAAATGGTAAGTTTCTTTTGCTTATAGGTTAAAGATTTTGGAAGCGTATTGATCAATTTGATTTTTTTTAATGCAAATTCAGGGTTCATACAAGTATGTTTTGGCATTTAAATGTTAAAAAAATATCAAGTTTTGAATTCAAATAGCATGAATATGTTTGTTGTTTAGCTTTGTAGTTTTGAACTTTGAAACTTCATGCATGTTATATTTGTTAGTTCTATAGATTCAATTATGCTTAATGTGGTTTGTGAGAACTAAAAGCAGTGTGTTTAGAGGTCTAGAAGGCCAAATCTGGGTTTTGACATTAGTTTTTAATTTCTAGAAATTTTTTAGATTCAGGGTTTATGTTCTTTGCTTGAACTTTATCTTAAGCCTCTTGTTTTTTAGTTGTTTTGGATTAATTGTAGGCACAGACATATTAACTTGTTACGTTTAGCAAATAATCTGGGGTTAAAACGTAGCAATAACACGTAATCATGCATTTAGATTCTAGGATTCTTTCAACTTCCCAAACATATTTTTATCAAATCTTTGCTTTTGAGTGTTAATTGAAGAAGATGGATGCTTGATTATTGATCTATGCATGATTACAAACAAAACATTGTGCTTGATTGAGTGAAAACTTGTTTGGTTTGTGATTTGTGTTTTTTAGGTTTCTATTAATTAAATGTTCATCGTGTTCTTGGTGTTTAACCTGTTTATTTTTTAGAAAATTTTATGTTTTGTGTTTTTTTAGTTTTGATCTATTTTTTGTTTAATTGTTTGTTTTGCTTTTAACTTGGGTCAAACCATGGTTTTTGTTTCGGTTCAGGGTTGAACAAGTGTTTTCAAGTCAATCAAATTGGTTTTGTTTTAGGTCAAATATTAAGGCTTTGTTTGGTTAGTTACTTTTTATGTTGAGGAATTTTTGACCTAAGGGGTTGTTTGACAAACACACCCTTAGATCTATTTTGACAATGTTGCTTTGAATAAAAATGGTTTTTTTTGCCAAACAGACCCTAAATAAATTCCAAAAAATTCAAAACAAAAATTCAAGGACCAATTTAAAATTATTTTTGGGTTCTTCACATGTTTTTTTCAGCTGTTTTTATTTAATATTAGGGTTATAGACTTATACTATAAGATGTTAGTTTGGTATTAAAATTCCCGCTTTTCGTTGAAATCTTAAAAAAATTTAAAAATTGTCATTTCAAAAAATAAAAAAATATGTTTTATTTTATGTGTATATAGTTAAGTCTCTCAAAAAATAAAAATCATATTTTAGTTTAAAAAATATAAAAATACATGGTATGATTTAGCATTTACACACATACACACACATAAAAATTCAAAAAATATATTTGCATGCATTTCTTAGAATTAATAACCAGTTTATTGAATTCATGAGAACTTGGTCAATATTTCAAAAACCCTAAAAAATAATTTCTGAGAATTAATGGTCATCATTCTGATATAAATATTAGACCTACAAGTAGGCTAGTATTTCAATACCAGGAGTTGATTAGAAAATTCTCATAGTTTTTTTTTTTTGATATTCATCAATTTTAATTAGAATATTTTTCATCATGATATACGAGTTGTGGAAAACTCTTTTGCATTTCAGGATAGTTGAACTCCGTCAGGGCACCTACAAAGATTTTTTTCCCACAAGAATTTATTTGGGTATACAAGCTCATAATAAATTCAAAATACAATATTTATTTATGAGCGTAAATTTTTGTTTTAAGCCATAGACAGACCATCGGTTAAGAACCCATCAATACCTTTAAGTCACATCTAAATCGTACAATACAATTTACCTCAGGTTAGGCATGCTAGGAGTGCTAATACTTTTCTTAACCACAACTAATCTCTTATCCTGGAATTTCATATAAGACCAGTCCATCCGGGTCTCCTAATGACCCTAAACCAAACAATTAGATGGCGACTCCTCGACCTCGACGTTCAGCCACAAAGCACGCGCGCGACAGATATTAAGGTACATTTCTTTTGCTTGTCTTTAGCATAGTTATGGTTGACCTATAAAGCTATGAAGCACTCTATTGAGGTGGATCGATGCCAACTTTAACCATTAGACAGACCAACGGTTAGAAAACATAACGCTATTTTAAATTATATCAAACAAATAAACAATACATTTTATCTTAGGTAGAGTGTATTAAGGGTGATATGTCTTTTCTTTGCACAATCACTCTTTTTATTTAGACTCTGAAACTACTTAGGGTTCTTAGTAACTAAAATATTAAGTGGCGACTCTAATCCCTTTTTATTTATAAAAATCAAGAATTCTTTTTTTTTTTCCACTTATCACCCACAAAGATCTTGGTCTAGAAAGATAATTGTCGTAATGCCGCACACATGCGACAAATATCATAACTATCACAACCACCATCATAGTTTTAATCACAAATATTGCAACTTTTCTCATTTTATTACCATCAAATCATTTATTTTATATTAAAATATTTTTCATGAAATAAACGCATCCTAAATAAAAATTGAAATTTTTTTTATGAGATTTCTAAATTCTGAAATAAAGAAGTGGACGATATGCAATTCATCCGAGCCTTCGTATATATTTTCAATTAAGTGGGTCTCCTAAACAATCATCAATGACAGAATCTGGGGTTTTGCACATCTCTGTCAAATTACTAGCTCTTTGGATTTGGAAATCTGGCTTATAAACATAGTTATTAAGTTTGGTTTGGCCAAACATTTGACCCGGCAAGCCCACATCCTGAAACTTTATTTGAGTTAGGTTCTAATTTGATCTAGTTTTGATATTGACCAGATTAACCTGATTGGGTTAATATCAAAGAATTTTAAAGAAAAATAATAATATTATTTTGAAAAAATATAAATTTCTCAAGCACCCATTTAGAGGTAGTTTTCAGCCATGGATATCTTAAAACCGAGGCTAAATCCACTTCTTCAAATTCCGTCTTAGGTAGGCATCCATGCTGCAGCCTTACCTAGGCTGAAACCCAGAAAGCTAAAAGAGAAGCATGCTACCTGAAGCATCAAGCCAAACCACTTGGTCTAAATGATACCCCTCGGTTTAAATGATTGGTCCTCGATCCTAAAAACACACCAAAACCATATTTTGGAAGAAACTACCAAAAAAAAAAAAAGGCAAATATTTTGGAAGAAGAATAAATGGGGAATTTCAATTAAAGTTCCAGAGATGGATGAATATTCACAGTTTATGTACATGCTTAAAAACAGAAGATTTATGTACAAAGGGGAAATCAACTTAATTTGGATAATCAGCTGTACAGAAAGAAAAAAAGAAGTTCAATTCCCAGATGAAGGCTCATCTTTTTTATATATATATTATTATATATGTACACTTAGTTTCTTCCATCACGTCTTGTCTGCCTGAAGCAGGGGATCAGGAAGGAGGCGCTGAATGAATGGTTGTATCAGGTAACATGGCTACTGTCACTACAAAGTATTCACACCCCATAGGTAGATTGTATGGGTTGGAAGTCGATCCCAAATTGAAGTTCAACAGGTCAGTCCCTTGGTCAGTGGTCAGAAGATCCAGTTGATCCGCCCTACCATGCTCAGGCCTAGTTGAGGCAGGATGCAATGGCTTTACAGCTTGGCGTTCAATATGCACAATCTGCCCAACAATGTAGCTGGGTCTGCTTGGGAGATGGTCTGTGAACAGGGCCACAGATTCAGCAGACAGGTAGTAGTTAGAGGAGTTCCGGTTGATAGCCTCATAATGTCCAGCTGAGTTGAGAACAAATGCAGCGATCTCATGAACTTCCAACCGGCTAAAAGATATCCTTTCTTTGTTTGCCTGCAGAAAAACATCAACAAAGATATCAAGCTTTTGCAGTTAGAAGACAAGCACAGAGCACCATGCAAAAAGGATCCCTGCACGTCAAGGGGCAGAACTTAAAATCTGGCAGGGCCAGAAACAGTCGAAGTTTAACATGCCAAAAAAAGCACCAGATAACCAACCACTGCTTGAAGGCTCCACTGGAAACAAAGGCCAGTTACCAAGTCAAGAACTGATTAGAGTTGAGTTTAAAACCAATGATCACAAGCAATTGATGAGAAAAAAATGATCACGTATAGTAATTAGAAGGAAAGCATGGATCAGTGCTTGTAAACAGTAAATCAGAGATATTGAACATCCTTGGCAATGAAGAGTACTGATTAAATGTTGCTCTATAGATAAAGCATGAACACCATTAGCAAGTTCAGACTACCTGCTTCTCAAGTTGATGCTTTTTGTACAAAGTTGCAACCAGCTCCTTCTTCGTTTCCAATTCTTTTCCAAGTTGTTCATTTGCAGCTTCGAGCTTGGGGTACTTATCAAGGTGTGTGGACAAGAAACCAACTTTATCAGCAAGGACACGTACGCATTTCTGGAACTCAGCAGCACCCTCATCCTCATTGTCATTGCTTGAACTGAAAATGATCAAATTAAAAAATTAAACCATGGCCATTGTCATTTTCAAATCTTAAAACTGAAGTTTTACAGAAAAAAGATAGCAATTCATTCCATCAGCAATCACCAAAAGAAATTTGAATGCCACTGATAAACTCTAAAAGAAATTATGAAAGAAGCCCCTAAAAATTCCTGCAGCCCTTAAATTTAAGATTCCTCGTAATGGCAAACAATATTTGAGTGTAGAAAAATTAATGGTTAAAATAGTGTAGGACAAGCTATTAGACAAAAATTGTGACGTCAGGGCCTCGAGCTGACATTTCTAGACATTGACAGATAATAAATTACAAACAACATGATGAAAAAGTTCCATTGATAATTTGATATGAACAAATTTCAAAACAAGCACGGGACTAAGACACAGCTGAGCCTTGCAACTGAGTTAAAGTTTGTATGGAGAAAAAAAAGTAGAGAGGATTCTGGAAGATTACTTGGCCAAAGATTGAGCTAAAGCACGCAAAGAATCAGCAAAACCAGCAACTCCACCAGGAGCATATACACAGCACCTAAGCCTTTCAAAAAGGCCACGGAGTTTCACAGCAGATGCACGCAGTTTATTGTATTCTGAAGCCCTTCGATCAGCCGCGCAAAGATGAGTTTGAGCTTCCTCTCTTGCTTCATGCAAGCAATTCTCCAAGTGAGCACAATTCATCTTTTGCACAGCAAGAAGTTGAAATTGTCAGTATATGTTGAGAACAGTTCATAAATGCATTTTGAACATTTTTATGCATGGAAAAAAACATTGACGCCAGGCATAATTTAGTAACAGAAGGAAGCTGATTATTTGGGAAAATTATTAGTTCATAGGAATTCTAGGAATTTGTTGTCCACTAATAACTAATAAGCCTTGTCCATCACGGGATCTACCAAAAAAACAAAGCATCAAACCATAAACAAAAATGATTATCTAAGCATTTCAATAATGTTGAGTAATATGGTACAAATACTAAATATCGATAAATGGGATCACCCAGAACAACTCAGCAATATAATTGAGCGAATAAGAGCAACATAAACACCAAGAAAACCACAGAGGACAAAAGGCAGTTCATGTGCCAGTACCTGAGATTCATCAAGGAGCTTCCGACTCATTTCTAACTCCCTTGTGAGCACAGCAACCTCCTCCACAGCAGCTTTGAGCTTTGCATCAGTTTCACTCAATTGGTTTGAATTTTCGGCAAGTGCAGTTTGAAGGTCTAACACAATGTCATGGTCACTACTGACTTTAGGCTCAGTGTCTGCATCAGATGGTGCAACATCGAGAGGCTCAGGCATGCTCTCAGCTGTGGAACTGTTAGTCAGTGACATGCCCAGTTGTCCTGCCATCTTGTCCTTCCCATCTTTATCACAAACTTGCAGCTCTTCACGATGAGGCTCCGTCATTGATGAATCCAACTGAGTATTCAACATCCCAGAGGAGTCCATCATGTTTTCATCAAAACCTTCTCTACCTTTGCTTGTTTGCCTGGTGAAAAGCCCCAGTTTCGCATTCAAACTAGAAATGCAAGAAACCTCATCCATGGGCTCTGAGGTCAATGCATAAGGCATGTGTGCTTCACCACCGCTGGAAATTTCTGGTTTACAGTCTTCAGTCTTTGCAGCTAACAGAGCAAAGTCTGATGCATCTTTACTATTTGAAAGTTTCTGCCCCTGTAAATACTGGTCAGACAATCTCTTCTCTAGTTCTTGAATGCGCTTCTCATACGACATACATTGCACATGCTTTGCCTTCAGCAAAGATTGAAGGTGCTTTCCATACTCATCTTTCAGCCGCAAGGCTTCATTTGTCTTATCTGCATTCTTCAATAGACTATCCACTGTGCTATCATCCATTGACTCGTATTCAATTTCTGGGCAAAGGGAACATATCAGGGCTATTGCAGAAGCTAGTTCAGCTTTCAGTTTTGCATTCTCAACTTCCATCTTGCTAGTTCCAGCAATCTCTAACAGCTCACAGTCCTCGAGGGGCTCCTCAGAGCCATCTTTCTCAACTGCTTCCTCACCAATTTCTTCCATCTCAGCTGAGTGAGAGCAGTCATTAGATGTAGAAAATGAACCTTTCAAGCTTGCAGTCTTATCACCTTTTGAAGGAAGTCCAGCCAAATAATCAGGAGCATAACGGTCCAGGTCTGAGATGTCAATATCAAGCAAATTAGTGTCAAATGGAGCTATATTGACATCACACTGATTAGGAGTATCATATAGCCCCATTGATGTTAATATATCTCTTGGTATATATAAATTGTTTGTCTTCAGAAACTCCTCCCGTCTCCTAACCTCAACCTCCCTCCTTGTAGCAAGCCGCTCAGCCAGTTGTCCAGCCATACCCATGTAAAGTTTCATGGAAGCCTTTCTTCTCACAACTTCAGCAAGGCAGGCTCTATATGCAGGACCGATCCCACGAAATAGCTTTAAGTCCCTAAAAATATTATCCTGACGCAACATTGCCTCTCTAAAAGCAGGAAACTGTAACTTCACATCTTTCATGAGGTAAGTAACATAAGCGATCTTTTGTAGGTAATCATGCACAAAGACATTCATCTCATTCTTCTTATCATTGCAAAAATCAAGCAGCTTGGAAATTGAATGTTCACAAGCCAGCATCCTGGGCAAATGATTCTTGTCATGGACATCATACATAGGGCCCAGGGCTGAAACTGCATCATGAGGTCGAATTGAGGAAGACAATTGGCATGACAGACAATCATCCACAAGGTTCTTTACCGTGCTTACATCTTTGCTGCATGAATACAAGCTCACATCCATTAATCAGTGGAATGTACATTATCCTCCTACAGCCTAACTACTAGAGTTTTTAATATGAGACAAGAAAATAGAAAATATAGGTTTTACTTGTAAATTGTTATTCAATATAGTTGTATAGTTTGAGAACTTAAATATTAATATCATTTGGTATTTAACTTTAGTAGGAAGTTTGCTTCTTTAAATGTATCAGGGATCTTAAGGGTTCACACATTAAATGGCTGCTTCACGAATACAAATTGAATTCAGAATTCCGTTTTAGTGGATTTCAGGAACCTAGTTTCTCATGGATTCATGAAACACATCTTTTGGATTTTCAGGGGTTAGCTTAGTGAGTTATAGGTTTTGTATATTTTCCTAATTCCCAATGTTTGTAGAAAAAGAAAAAACAGGGTATTAATCAAGTTATTGCACGCTCTTGAATGTTTTAAAATATCCAAACCACACACACCAAGCTGAAGCTAGAAGTGAATTGGGACCAGGAATTCTCATTCATTCAGGTCCAGCTCCTACTTCCAACAAAAATTGTCAGACCAGTGGCATTGATCCAAAGCATAATTTTGTACTTCTACTCTCATGTTCCCTTAAGATAACAATATTGTCATAGGTCGTCTTTAACAAAATATTCAACAGCACATGCATCAAATGGAAAAACAATTAAATTCCCTGGATGCTGTAGAGGGACTACGAGAGATGAGTCTGGTGATCTAAATGACAGACTACATAAGAAAAGAGTGGGGGAGGGGATAAGTAATATTATCTATAAAAAAGACAGACGAGTGAGTCATATCAAATACAACCACTACTGAGCAGCCATTGCATCATTCGTTCCTCTACGCTTATCAAAAAAAAAAAAACCCTCAGAGCAACAATTATATAAGTTTGGCATAACATAACAAATGACCCAGCTGTATTATAAAAATTATAGGAAAAGCTATAAGTTCAATACTTGAAAGTGATGAGATGTATTATCACAGCAATGCTTTATAAGAATCAACATACTAAATCAATCAAGAAAAATCTAACAAACTCAAAAATCATACAGAATAATTGTAAATAGGAAGGCGGTTCAAATGATTGAAAACGAAATCAACCAACCTCAAAGACTGCATTATGCTCTTCTGTTCATTGATGAATCGCTCATGCTCCTTGATGGTAAGATCCAGATTCCTGATAGAAGATGCTGCTCCGCAAGAAAATAATTCTTCCACCTTGCGCTTTGCATCACTAAATTTTTTCTTGAACTCGGATACCTTCTTCTCAAACTGCCTATGTGAATTGCTACAATTCTCCACGGCCTTCCTCAAGTTATCTTCCTTCACAAAATCCACTAAGCATTTGCGTGAATCAGACTGCAAAGATGGATGAAGCTTGATCGACCTCAGTTTCTCTAAATCTCTCTCAAAATTCGTTAAAAGATCTAAATGTATCCTGTGTTGTTGTGTATAACGCTTCATGAACTCTGAGTAATTCTGAAGGATTGCTCTATAGAATTGTTGCACATTAATCCTAGCAACCTCCATTGCCCTCTCCTGAACCTTATGCTCCCTCAATAACCTCTGGCAATGCTCATGCTTTACTTGGGCTCTCCTATACATTGCTTGACCTCTATGGTAATGGTACCTAAACTGTCTTTCATAAGATGGCAAAGCCTTCAGAGCTGGGTCTGAAGCATCATCTAAAGGATGGGGGTTATGTGAAGAAGCTGGCGGTGGAGGATCTGCAATTTCAAGGACATCAATTTGTTCGAGTGCAGGGGGGAGGGGATTGGTTTGCATCCTTGCTCTGTTGTATATAAACACTTCTCCATCAATAGATGGAAGCTTATAAGCAGAAAGCGACCGCTGAGGTTCAAGTTTCTTCTCCAAACACAGAACAAGCTGGTCGTTGAAGTTAATCCTAGAAACTGATTCAATACACCGCATGACAGCTTCCACAGGCGTTGTTTCATCGCAATCAAGTAGAAATGAATGACCATTTTCTGCTAGATGAACTACAAGCTTGGGCTGATTTACCACACCTTCTGTGATGCTTGAACTCATCTTATCTTTAAAGCAGAATTATCCACCTTAAAAATAAAATCCAACAACAAACACCAACACTGAGAGGTAATTTAAATAAAAAAATCCCCAAAACCAGTCCGATTGCGCAGAGACGATTCAATTCAATCCCTTGGAACCAAATGGGAAATTAACAGTTTTTAGAGCTTTAGCCCTTCCTTATCACCAAGTCCACCACTGAAATCTGCAAGACCCGCAAACATACCGTAAACCAACTAAAGATTGAATCAACAAAGCACCAATTTTTATCAACCCACAATGAAACCACACCGACCAAAGACTTTATCCAAAAAAAAAAAAAGCTCCAACCTTTACGCTCAAATCCTCCACAAAAACCCAAATCAGCAACAGCCCACCTCAAAATTCCTCTAAACAAACAAAATCACAACAGACCAACAAATGATTACTCCAACAGAACCCTAAATCATCAGCGACCCATCATCAAAATCTCCCAAATTAGCGCAAATCCAAATAAACCCAAGGAAAAAACCAGAATTCTGCTCTCACAATACCAAAAACACACAAGAAATGACAGCAAAATAACAGAGAAAATCAAAAGACACTTTCTTGGTTAACGTAGTTTGAAGAGAGAAGTTTAAAGTAGAGGATTAAAGGCATCAGAAAGTGATTACGTGAGGAGATTAAAGAGGAATTTCAGACTCTCTCTCTCTCTAAAAACACAACGGTTCTCTCCACGAAACCTCTTAGATTTTAGTACTATTTGTTTTTAATTTTTCTCTTTCTCTACGATTGTTTTGGTATTTATTTTATTTTCTTTTATATATATTATATAGTAGCAAGAGAAGCTTGTGATGAGGATAATAAAAAAATCAAAGAGAACCTTCTGCAAGAAGCAAACCAAGAGGGTAGCAGAAGAGCTATGCTCTCTCTCTCTCTGTCCTTGTCTCTCTCTGCAATAAGTCGGGGAGAAGAGAAAAGGCAAGCAGCTTTATCTCGCTAGGTATTGCAGATTAGAGCATTAGTAGGAGTATTATTTACATTTATAAATTGATTAGTTAATTAATTGTGATTATTTTTATAGGGTTATTAATTAATTAATTTTTTGTGTGTTATTTCAGTAATTAATGAGTTGTGATTGGACTTTGGGAAAAAATAATTCCATTGCCTATTGTAGAGGACAATTTTTTATTATGATTAACTTGGCCCCGAGTTGTTTATCAAATTGCATTGTTGTCCTCAATAAGCTATCTAAAAGCTGTCTTTCCTTTCTTCTTTTTTTTTTTATCTTTTATTAAATAAAATTAAACCTAAAAGACATTAGTAAACACTATGGTACTAATTCATTGTGGGGTGGTTTCATCTTGACTATTTTGTCCTTCTTAATAAAATAAAATAACTTGTTATTGGAAATAATAAAGTATTTTCTATAATATCCATTTATTATTATCTTATTGTTTGTGAATATATTCATCGTTTTACATTTTGGTCAAATAACTTAGTATAAGGAACAATAAAATCTTTTTTATAAGATTTTTTTGTTATTATTATATTGTTTAGGAATATATCATGTTTTTTACATTTTGGTTGTATAAAAAATGACCAAATTACTCATAAAATCAAAATATTTTAAAATTAACGTTGGAAACTTTTATTTATTTATTTTCTTTTTAAAACACATAATTAAATA